>PVMK01164425.1_pt1 | contig 17300 bp, 16 predicted proteins | sample 1853481 | NCBI WGS metagenome assembly PVMK01 (sample SAMN08533507, study PRJNA380276) | Marine sediment metagenome, whole genome shotgun sequencing project.
TTGGATCTATCTGAACATTCCGGACACACGCCGATAAACTCCAGCCGGTGTCCGATGATTTCAAAATCGGTCGAATTGACCCTTTTCAGATCAACCTTTAAATCAGGTTCCAGCGGCGCGTCAGCAATCCGATCGCAGTGAACACAGCGGATATGACAATGTTCAGATGGGTTGCCGTCGAAACGTTTCAGGGAACAGCCGGGTTCAAGTTTTTGAATAACACCGGATTCAGAAAGAATTTCAAGGTTGCGGTAAACCGTTCCCAGGCTGATACGCGGCAGCCGTTTGCGAACCATCTCATAGAGCTCATCGGCACTCGGATGGGTATTCACCTTGCGCAGTTCTTCCAGAATTACCTTTGCGCTGACGCGTCATCCGCAGGTTGGCTTTGCTTTTGCAAATCGGTTATGCCTCCTTCTATAGATTACCCTCTTTCCTTAAGGGGCTCAAATTCACAGACATCCGGCCCGCAGTAGTCGCCGACATATTCGGATTCCGGTCGGTACAGCATGGGTTTGGGTGCGGCACCGGCAAAATATTCTTCGATTACATGGGCGGTCCAGCCGGATATTCTTGAAATCGCAAATACCGGCGTAAACAGCTCTATTGGAATTCCCATGGCATAATAAAGGGAAGCGCTATAAAAATCAACATTTACATAGATATCTTTGCCCTTGCGCTTTTTAAATTCAGCCTTTCCTGTTTTTTCTAACAGTCGTGACATTTCATACCATCGGGTCTCCCCAATGCGCTCACCCATCCTCCTGGACATGGGCACCAGAATATGAGCGCGGGGGTCATCGGTGTCATACACCGCATGCCCCAATCCGAAAATTTTGCGGCCGGCATCAAATTGCTGATTCACATAGGCTTCAACTTTATCCACCGAACCGATCTTCTTCAACATTTCCATGACACGCATATTGGCACCCCCGTGAAGCTCCCCCGACAGAGAACCCACCGCTGCACCGATGGCGGCATACATGTGGGCGCGGGTTGAAGCGACCTCCCGCGCGGCAAACGTGGACGCATTAAAGGAATGTTCGGCATGCAGCACCAGACAGGTATCCATAAAACGGCCTTCTTCTTCATCCGGCTCTTGGCCTTTAAGCATATAGAGGAAATTGGCCGCATGATCCAGATTGGGCGATGGCTTTAGCGGTTCTTTATCGTTGCGGATGCGATCCCAGGCAGCAATGACCGTGGGAAACTTCGCAATCAGCCGTATGGCCATTCGGACGGCTGCTTCCTGGGTTTGATCGCTGACATCAGAATCATGATTGGCCAGCAGGGCAACGCCGGCCTGCAAAATATCCATAACCAGCGCGTTTTTCGGCCGGGTTTTTAATGCGGCGATCACCTCCGCAGGGATATCCCTTTCAGCCGTCAGCTGCTCTTTAAACCCTTTCAATTCAGCCGCATTCGGCAGCTTTTCAAAAAGAAGCAGATAAGCCACTTCTTCAAACGACGCCGTGTTTGCCAGATCCTGAATGAGATAGCCCCGGTAGATTAATTTCCCGGCGGCACCTTGGACGTCGCTGATGCGCGTGTCGGCGATGACCAGGCCGCGTAATCCTGTATTTAACACAGGCCTGCATTCTTCTTCCATAAATCACCTCATTTTCTTACCCCACATGGGGGACTAAAAAAGTGAATCGGTTTTGCTTGAGCTGTTAATCATACCTGTTTTAAAATGGATTCTGTTTAGAGAAATGTCAATAGGGCATTTTTTCCGGTGGACGGCGTTCGGGTACATATTCATGCGGGATTTTGCCCTCGTTCCATTCTTTGGAAACATACAGGTTGCAGTAGCAGCTGCCGAACGCTTCGATATCCGGAACACTGTAAACACAGGGGCAAAAGATGTCGCGGTCCAATGCCTTGTCGCCCGAAAGCAAGCGGCAGGGACAGCCCATATAGCCGTAGTTCTCCCTGTTGGCGATCAATGCTTCCAGGAGTTCAAAGGTCCGCTCTTTATCTTTATTGAAATAATAGCCTTTGGCTTCCTGTACTTTTTTCATTCGATCATATAGTTCTTGTGGTGTCATTCCATTCCCAGAGCCTCCTTTATTTCTTTTTCTTTATACCCCACAATGACGGTATCACCGATGATGATGGTCGGAAACGAACAGCGCGGATTAAATTTTTTGACATCTTCAATGATGGCTTTACGTTCATCGCCCTCGAGCTTATCCACCTCAACAAATTCATATTTTATGGTACACTCACCTAAAAATCTCTTGGTGGCCTTACAGTGACTGCAGGTGCTCAACGAGTATATTTTAACTTTCGGTTGGGACATCGGAACATCCTTTCGTGATGTTGCGTTCAATTGTCATCTTATTTCAGGAGCACGGCGCCAAACATAGGCAACAGATATCTCGTGAGATTCGATCTGTCAGCTAGCGCCCACATGTTGAAACTTTCAGAATCTTGCAAAATAGTACAAAAACCAAATAATTTCAAATAGAAAATTCATACACTTGATGAATTCGACTTTTTACGAATTCATCAAGTGTTTGGTGTTTCGTGCTTGGTGTGTGGTATGAAATATATGATGCCATATCGGCATGTTAGAATACTAAACACTAAACACCAAATACAAAACACACTCGCAAAAAGGGTCTTGACAAATAATTATAAATATCCTAAATGAGAATGATTACTATTAAGTCACACCTGATTTAAGCGTTCCGCGTAAATTTTCATATTCTGCACTTTATGAAAATCAACCCGGTTTTATCTAAATCCGTACTTACATGAAGGGAGGAATTATATGCCAGACGAAAAAAAAGTAGTCCTCAAAAAAAAGAAGGAGATCGATATTGGTGCAGTAACCATCTGTGATGCGACCGCTCAGATGCTCATCAAGGCCCGTAAAGATGGTGTCGAAACCGCGTTTGACCGCGCAGCAAATATGAAGGCCTGCCCCATCGGGGCGGATTCGGCCTGCTGCAAGCACTGTGTAATGGGACCCCTGCCGCCTGAACTCCAAAGACCCCTATTCCAAAGTCGGGGGTATGCGGTGCCACCATCGATACCATTATGGCGCGCAATTTTGCACGCATGGTGGCTGCCGGCAGTGCCGCCCACACCGACCACGGCATGGGCATGCTGGATCTTTTCCGCGAAGTGATCAACGGCAATATCAAAGACTATACCATCAAAAACCCCCAAAAACTCATCGAGGTCGCCCAATCCATCGGAATCGAAACCGAAGACCGGGAAATCAAAGATATCGCCATGGACCTGTATCGCGAGCTCGAACGCACCTACACCCAGGTGGAAGGCGAGATTCCTTTTGCCAAGCGGGTCCCGGACCAAAGACCCTGGAAACCTGGCGCAAGCTCGGAATTGTTCCGCGCGGGGCCATGCGCGAAATTATGGAATTGATGCACCGCTCCGCCATGGGCGTGGACCAGCATTATGAAAACATCACCAGACAGAGCAGCCGCACCGCGCTGGCCGACGGCTGGGGCGGATCCATGGTGGCCACCGAGATATCCGACATCCTGTTCGGCACGCCGTCTCCGGTGGCCGTGGAAGTCAATATGGGGGTTTTAAAAGAAGATCAGGTCAATATCATCATCCACGGGCATGAACCCAATCTTTTTGAGTCCATGGTGGAATCGGTCAATGAACCCACCCTGATCCAGGCCGCCAAAGACGCCGGTGCTAAGGGGAATCAACCTGGTGGGCATGTGCTGCTCGGGTTTGGAAATGTTCGTGCGTCACGGGCATTCCCCATGCCGGCAACTTTATGTCCACCGAGGCGGTTCTGGTCACCGGGGCGGTGGACGCCATGGGCGTAGATTATCAGTGTATTAAACAGGGCCTGGTGAAAGTGGCCGACTGTTACGGTACCAAGCTGATCACCACCAACCGGCGCTGCCACATCGAAGGTGCGCTGCATGTTGAGCTCCATGAAGACAAACCCAGGGAATGTGCCGATGAGATCGTTATCCAGGCCATCGGCCGCTTTAAAAATCGCAACATGCCGATTGAAATTCCACAAATCGTCAACACCGGTGTAACCGGGTTTTCCCTACGAGTACATCAATTACATGCTCGGCGGAAGCTTCCGCTCCTCATACACCCCGCTGAACGACAATATTATCAACGGCCGCATTCGGGGGGTGGCCGGGGTGGTGGGATGCACCAACCCCCGGGTAAAACAGGACTGGCTGCATGTTGAGTTGGTAAAAGAATTGATCAAAAATGATGTTTTGGTGCTTCAGACCGGGTGTTCCCAGATCGCACTGGCCAAGGCCGGGCTGACGACCCCGGAAGCAGCCCATCTGGCCGGTGACGGTTTAAAGGAAGTGTGTGAAACTGTCGGCATGCCGCCGGTTTTGGGTATGGGCGCCTGTATCGATAACAGCCGGATTTTGATCGCCGCCTCCGAAATGGTCAAAACCGGCGGTCTGGGGGACAGCATTGCCGATCTGCCGGCGGCTGGATGTGCACCGGAATACATGAGTGAGAAAGCCATCTGTATCGGACAATATTTTGTGGCATCCGGTGTATACACGGTATTTGGCGTAAGCTTTCCCATCGTCGAAGGCACCAAATTCCACAAGCACCTGTTTGAGGGCCTGGAGGAACAAGGTCTGGGTAAATGGGGGTTTGCTACAGATCCCTATGAAATGGCACGCCTGATGATTGCCCATATCGACAAGAAACGCAAAGCGCTGGGTATCGACAAAGCCAGAGACCGTGTCCTGATGGATATGTCCGATCGTCGCGGTATCGATGCGGCTTAACCAGATCAGCCGCTGATCATAATATAAAATGGGGCCCCAACGAGGGCCCCATTTTTTTGTGCTAAAATTAATAAACGTGGTTATCCAGAAAGAACAAGTGGTATTGAATGTGGGAGCTTATCTTATGGTAACTTGGACTTTCCAGATAAGCAGGTTAATAAAATCGTAAATGTAATGGAAAAGTTTTATAAGAATTATTGATTGACCCCTCGTAATTCAATGATATATTTAGTGGTTGTCAAAAAAACGTTCCGTTATTCAAACGTTTTTTTCTACAACCGTACACTCGCTTATGCCCCTATTCCGCAATTTGGAACATTATTATGGAACGCGGTATAAAAAATGCGCACTTATAAAATCGTTTTGATTCTCTTGATCGGGCTGGTGCTGGTCGCCGTCGCGGCGGTTGCCGCTTTGGTTTTTGTAGATCCTTCTATTTATCGAAATCAACTGGAAAAAAGGGCCAGCGCAGCCTTTGACCGGCAGTTCAAGATTGGCGGCCCCATCCGTCTGGAACGATCCCTGCGCCCGCGAATCATCATCGAGGATATATCCATCGGCAATCCGGAATGGGCCACGGGTACCCATTTTGCCACCGCTGAAAAAGTCGCTGTCCAGGTAGCGCTTTTTCCGCTGCTGCGCGGCGAGTTGAGAATTCTGGACGTTGCGTTTAGCGGCGTAGACCTGTTCATCGAGGAAGGTTCGGACGGTGCCGACAACTACACATTCGGTGATCGCGGTGATAGTGAAACGGCCGGGGTTTTGCCACAGGTTGAGCAACTTTTTGTAAAAGACACCGTCATCAATTATCGAACGGCCAGTGGCAGCAGCAAGCGCTTCGAGATTAGCGAGGCCCGGCTCTGGAACATCCCCGGCGAGCCGGAGCGAATCGAGGGCCGGGGTTCCGTAAAGGGGAAGACATTCACCATCCTGCTCGCCGCCGACAATGCAGCGGAATTGTCCGGCCCCCAAAATCCGTGGTCCCTGAAGCTGGACATTGAAGGACCCGATATGTCACTGACCCTCGCCGGACGAATGGCTCAAGCATTCAAATGGGACAAGAGTGATTACCGCATCACGATCAGCGGGAAGCAGGCGGATTCTCTCGAATCACTATTTGATGTGGAATTCCCAACCACCGGTCCTTTTGAAATCTCCTGGGCATTGAATGTGGACGAGAATTCCTACCGGTTGACAGATCTTGTCGCCCTTTTCCACGGGCCTTCAGGTACACCGGAAATTCGAATTACCAATGGAGAGGCTTCAGGCGGGCAGGACGACCCACTTAAAATTGCATTGCAGGGTCAGTACGGCGATACGCCTTTTTCGTTCATATTCGATTCAGCCAAGCCGTTTGCGGGCACCTCGCAGACAACGCCCTGGCCAATAGAGGCCCAGCTGAGCATTGCGGATACAAAACTGAACATTCAAGGCACGGTGATTCCGGCGACTGCCGCTGAACACTTTGAGATTGATGCGCAACTCCAGGGGCGAAACCCTCCAATCGCTGGCCCGGCTTCTGGATACCGAACTCCCGAAGACCGGACCCTATCAGTTCTCATTTCATACACAGTTTGCAGAGGGAAATTACACGCTCACCAATCTTGAAGGCACCCTCAAGGGCATTGAACAGTGGAAGACGATTCGAATCGTGCGTGGTGAAGCATCCGTTCTTCAAAGTGGATCAGTCAAGGCGTCAATAGACGCTAAGCTCGACAACGTCCCCTTATCGCTGTCCTTTCAGGGCGGCCCCGCAGCCTCCGGCAAAGCCGGTGCGACGACCTGGCCGCTTAAGCTCGAAGCATCAGCATCCGGTGCCACATTGAAGGGCGACGGATCCGTCGTCACCACCGAGAATCGGAAGGTGTTGCAGATCGCAACGCGGATCAAAGGCAACCGCTTTGAATCCCTTGGCCCTCTTATCGGTGTCTCTCTTCCGGCAATCGGCAAATTCAATCTGAGCGCTGACGTCGGCAGTGATGGTGATGTACACGAGGCCAGCAACCTTAAGATTCAAATGGGAACCAACCGATTAACAGGCAGTCTTCGCTGGGAAGACAAAGCACCGCGGCCCTTTCTGACGGGCAAACTGTCTTCAGACCGCCTAACGCTGGGCGAGTTTTTGGATACAGCATCAAAACCTTCGTCTAAAAGCGGGCAGGCCGGGCTGCTGGATCGCCCCATCAAGCTTGACTGGCTCAAAGAATTTGACGCCAAGCTGGATCTTAATGTGAATCGCGTGGTTGGCAGTCCACTTCCCGTCGCAGACGTCAAATCTGCAGTAACGCTGGCAGACGGCAAACTAAGCGCCCCGTTTCGTGCAAAGGTAGCGGGCGCACCGGTCGACGGTCAAATTCAATTGAGCCGGCGCAAAAACGTGCCCAGCGTTTCGCTAAAAGCCGCGATCGGACGAATTGATGTCGGACAAACACTCAAGCAGCTGGAAATCCCTGATATCATTGTCGGCAATGCAGATGCTGTTCATTTGGATGCCCGCAGTAACGGTGCAACACTGCAGGCTTTGGTCAAACAAGCTGCCATCACTTTGCAAATCAGACCGGCAAACTTGAGCTACACCGGCCAAATTGCCGACAAGGCGCTCGATGTTACGTTCAACAGTGCCGAACTGACAGCGCGCAGGGACGACCCGCTGACAGCAGTCTTCGAAGGTAAGCTGAATGGTGCTGCTTTTAAGGCGGATGTCAGCACAGCAAATCTCATGGATATCCAGAAAGCGGATACACCCCTGCCGGTACGTGTGACCCTTCAGACGGCAGATGTGCAGTTTAAGGCCGAAGGGTCCATTGCCAGGCCATTTGAAAATAATGAGTTTGAGCTGAAATATGAACTAACGGGCAAAGAAATCCAGGGACTTGACCCCTTGGCTGATTTTGCGGTGCCGCTGCGGGGTGCCTTCCGTGCCCAGGGGCGCATCACGGCTCGCGGCAACCGCTTCACCTATGAAGAGGATCTGCGGGTGGGGAAGAGTGATCTCAAGGCGGATATAACCGTATTGCAAGATTCGCCACGTCCCAAAATCACCGGTAGTATATTTGCAAGCCAACTTCATCTGGACGACGTGAGGCTTTTCGAGGTGGACAAAGATACCGGGCCGGCAGCGGACAGATCCCGCGTCATCCCCGACTACACGATTCCGATAGACACCCTGTTAGCGGTGGACCTGGATCTCGATATCAAGGCCGAGCGGATTCGCGCAGCAAAAGGAGATCTCGGAGATCTGGTCTTGAAAGTAAGCCTTAAGGACGGCCGGTTCAAATCTTCTCTCAACGTTACGGGATTTAAAGGGGCGCGGATCAGCGGCGAGTTTGACGTAAATGCCGGCGCCGATCCGCCGATGACCAAAATTCAGCTCAACGCCAGAGATTTAAACTACGGCTTTTTGCTCAGAAGCATGGATGTGACGGACCTCTTGGAGGGACAAATCGATCTGCATATCGATCTATCCGGCTCCGGTGCCACGCGCTATAACTTCCTTGGGAATGCTGCCGGCCGCATCACCATCATTGGTGGACCCGGCCGGATTTCAGGCCGCAGGATCGATCTTTGGGCGGCCGATCTAATCCCCACAATGCTCTCTCCCAAATGGCAAAGAGAAGCGGTGACCGAAATGAACTGTTTCGTGGCGCACATCGAGTTGCAAGAGGGTCAGGCGGAGATCGAGGATTTGCTGCTCGATACCCAGCGCATCACCATTGCGGGCAGCGGCATACTGGATCTGGAAACAGAAGAGTTAGATGTGCTTATCGCTCCGAGACCCAAGCGGGCGAGTCTGGTCAGTCTTGCCAATCCCGTTCGAATTGAGGGCACCCTGTCCGAGCCCGAGGTATCCGTCACCCGGCTCCCCAGGAGAAGACGGCTCGCAGGTACGGGTATTTTGGCAGGCCTGGTCAATCCTGCGTTTTTGCTCTTTGCCTTAAGTGACAGCGGCACCGGTGAGGCCAATCCTTGTGATGCGGCGGTCGAACAGGCCCGTGAAGGCCTTGGGCTTGACTCGCAATGAGGTCGAAACGTTTTTCAATTGATCGATAATGATGGGCACTGCCGGCGGGATGCGCCGGCTGCCTTGGGTGATGTTTCGAATCATCGACAGGTGCGTGCCGTCGACAGTCCGGTGGGGCACCCCTTCCAGCCGAGTCGATTCAACGGTCACCAGACCGTCCCCCAATCCATGGGTCAGGGCAATCATATTTTTGCCAAACTCATCCACCCATATTTGGCGATCATCCGACACTTTTAGGCGTAAATCACTAATCCAGCGGTTAATGTCCGTTTCGCTCCAGGGGCTGGTAATACCGGCGATAATTAACATATCCATCCCTGCCGGATGCGGCCGGGCGTTTAACTCGGTTAAAAAACGGCTTCCCGGCAGCAAGTCGATTTTGGCCTCGCCGGCGCCATCAAGAATCCCCCCCAGCCAGTTTGCTTGGCCTTTTGTCAAGCGGGCCAGCTGATCGCGCATTTCGGTAAACACCCGCAATCGAGCCAGCTGCGATCCGTGGTTGGGTGTTCCCACCATAATGAGCGCGACGACTTCAGGCACCCGCCTGTTTTTTGCAGATGCGTTATATTCTATTTCAGGACGGGTGAGCATTTCCCGGGAAACCAGACCGCCCATGCTGTGAGCCACAATGGAGATGCGGTCGATGCCGAGCTGTTTGAGCCCCTGCAACTCCTCGAAAAACAGCCGGGCCGACTCCACGATCGGCTGGTCATTGGGATATTGCATCAGCCACACATTAAAATCTTCTTTTACCAGCACCGGCGCCAGATTCTGCCACACCTGGCCGGGGTCATCCAGACCGTGAACCAGAACGACGGATTTTCGATCCGGAACCACCCCGCGGGGTGTTTCGCGATCCCCTTCGAAGTAAAACAATCCCAATGTTTTCGAAAATTCAGCCGTCTGGTCCGGAAATTTTTCTTTTACGGTTTCCCGCAGTTGACGTCGCAGCTGCTTTTCTTCTTCCCGATAAAAGTTTGTAAACAACTGCCACAATCCGATTAGCAGGAGAATACCCCCGATGACCCAGGGCCAGCGTCTTTTCTTGATCCATCTATTTTTTTCATTCATCGATGTTCACGATTGTCATCGAGTTGCGATGGGTCATTAGGCCTTCGCAAAAGATGTTCGGATGCCAATAGCGAATGATTGTTTAACCCGTCAGAGCAGGACGGCAACAAAACCAAACAAACCGATTAGCGTTAGAATAATTGCTGTAATCATCGTCAACGGAAGGTGTTCGGTATATACAAACTCCCCATGCTTAATTCGCTTGACAATGCTCCGATGTTGGACAATAGCGGCGATCAGGCCAAAAACGCCAAGAGCGATAAATGCTTCTCCAAAAATTCGTGCACTATTGATGGGATCAAGCACTCGTTCCGGGTTGGCCTTTTCCAGGTAGTCATAAATTTTGCCGATGCTAAAACCAAAGGCAATAAGGGATAGGGACGTACGAATCCACGCCATCAGCGTTCGGTCGGCGGCCGCCCGATTGCGTTCGCGGGCGAGCTCATCGGTGGTGCTTGTTTTTTTCAATTCCTCGCTCATTTTAACCTCCCGGTTTTGTCAAAGGTCAGATGGCTCGGGGGCTTTCAATCCCCACGATGAGGTTTCTCAGCATCAGTACAATTTTCTCACTGTCTGAGAGCGCCTGCCATGCTTCCAGAAAGCTGCGAACGTCTGCCGGGTTATCGGTTATGATGTTGTCTACACCCACCTCAATCATCGAAATGACGTTGTTGAGATCATTGACCGTCCACACGTGAACCGCTCTGCCGTGACGATGTAACCGCCTCACCAGCCTGGGCGTGGCTCTGGCCGCGTTAATGCTCAGAAAATCGGCTTCCATCCTGGGCAGGTTCCCGGCAACTTTGAAGACGATGAAACCGGCGACGAGTTCCGGAAAATCCTGTTTGATTTCCGTCAAAGCCTGAAAATTCAATGAACTGACCACACAATCGGAAGAAAATCCATTTTGGCGGATAATGTTTCCGACTTTCTGCACGAGGGTGGGGTCCGGCCAGGTGAACTTGAGTTCAATGTTCAGTTTGATGCGACCCCGGGCGACATCGATCGCTTCCTGAACCGTGGGGATGCGTTCACTGCTGAATTCCGGCGCAAACCAGCTGCCGGCATCAATGTCTTTCAACTCGCGGTAGTTGATGTCCCGCAGCCTGCGGTTAACCGATGCCACCCGCATGAGATCGGCATCGTGCAGGAGCACCACCACACCGTCCGCGGTGGTCTGCACGTCGATTTCGGCATAGTCCGCCCCTTCGGCAATGGCCTGGCGCAGCGCGCTCAAGGTGTTTTCCGGGGGCTCTGACTTTGCTGCCGCGGTGGCCCGTGATCTCAATCGTGCGATTGATATTGAAGCCTTCAAGAAAAGCGGCACCGGCGACAACCCCCATAATCAACACAATACCCACGATCAGCCAGCCGATTCTTTTTAACCCTGTGGGTGAAAGTATTCCCGCCGCCGGGACCGGCTTGCCCAGCTTTTGCTTCCCATCCGTTGTTTCGCGGTAAAAATCGGCCATCAGCATAACGTGCACAATTTTACCGATGATGAACCAAATGATATCCAGGGCAGCGATGAGTGCCAGCGTCGCGACCACCGCCGGCACCATAACTTTCAGGGTAAGACCTGGTTGATCGAGCAGCCCAGCGGCCGCAGCTCTCACCAGCCAGGTCATGGCCAAAGACGATATGAATACAACAATCCAGCAAATCGCCAGTGGAACGGCCAATTCCCAAAACCGTCCCTGCGTCTGCCGCCAGCTTTTTCGCAATGCCGCGGCTGGCGTTGCGTCCCTCAAAGACAAGGAGAGGTATAGCGAACAGCCAGCGTGCATACAGCCAGGCAGCCAAAAAAAGGTACGCAGCCGATATCGCTCCCGCGATGATGATTGCTATCCACCAGCTCAAAGGCTGTACGTTAATGTAATAGTATAGATCCCATTCCCGGAGCAGCAGCCAGTAAACCAGCCCGATCCCCAAAAGGAATGGGATACTTGCCACTAAATAGCCCGCGGCCTGGAGCAACCCGAGACGAATCAATGCCGGTAAACGCGTAATTTGTTCCCATAGAACCAGGCTGACGGAAACTTCCTTCTCGAAAGCCGCCTCGAGAGAAATTATCAACAATCCCGCCTGCTCTGCAAACCAGAATGCGAGGACGAAGCCAACACTGAGGATGAGGAAAAGAATGCCCTGGGATGATAGGAAAAAGGCCAACAGGTCGTTATCCGAGACAGCATATTGACCGCTGGCGGCCACCAGCCGGTTCAGCAGCCAGCCGGATGCCGGCACAAAAGAAACCATGAATATCAGGGTGGACCAGAATTCAAAGGCGATGGCCGGTTTCAAAACGAATCGGAAGTGTTCAAGTGCTCTGCGGTATCGAACAAAAAGCATCTATCACCATCATATCAGTTATCTCGGATACGTCAGTCTGTGCAATTACTCATGCGGGCTTTGAGTTTGTTGGAATGATCTCAAATTAACCACCCGCAATCGGGGGGAAAAGTGAGACGTCGTCGCCCTCCTGCAAGGGGGTGTTTAATTTCTGCGGAATGTGGGAATAATGGCGACCGTTGATTAAGATCCGAATATGTGGACTTAGCACCTTTCCGGATTTGTCGAAGACCATCTGCGAAAACCGGTCTCCAAACATATACGATAATTCATGCAATAGTTCAATTAGCGTAAGATTGCCAACCTCAAGCTCCAGTGCAGATTGATCGCCCATCACGTCTCTCATGGTCAGAAAACTTCTGATGGTGATTCTCATTACACTCCCAGATTGGCTCTAAATTCCTCAAAATTCGCCCGATAGGTTGCCAGCTCTTCCGCGGACATTTCGTCCGGAAACTGCAGCTCCACCTGGGTCAGTATGTCCACAACCGTATTGGCATGCGGGGCTACCCCCAGAACACCCACCTTGCTGCCATGATCCAGCTTTATCTTGCCCAGCATAAAATCCGTCAAAAACTTGCTTTGCTTGCGCAAGATCTTCTTCCACTCCTGGGGTGTCGCCGAAATTATAAATTCCGCTTCTTTTAGCGCATCCTCCTCGGCGAAAAAACCAATTCTGGTCAGTTCGCCTTTGTCGATAAACATACCGAATATGATATCCTTATCGATCCCCCAGGCGGGTTCCGCCTTGACCCGATAGCATATTTTAGCGGATAATTTTTTGAGTTTTTCCCGAAATCCTGGATTCGATTGATAAATTTTTCCGCTTTCTTCAAGCCATTGCGGTGTGCAATACTGACATGCCGCCATGATGATACCTCCTGAGTTTTTATAGTGTTGTGTCCCACAAAAATGTTACAAAAGTCGTGTGGTATATTTTAGTTCAGTTGAGTTCTTTAAACAATACAATGTCTATGGTATCAGGTGTCAGTGTTCAGGTGTCAGGAACCAGCAGGTTTCAGGTGTCAGGTTTCGGGTGTCAGAAAAAAGATGACATAATGCGGAATCGGATAATTTCCAACGTCATCAGGTTCGTAATCCTGACACCTGAACACTGACACCTGACACCCGAAACCTATTTATTCCGGACACCTAAAATAAAACGAATTAACATTAATAAACTCAATCTATGTTTTGTAAATTACTTGCGGGACATAACACTAGAACCCATCTCAAAAATAGGGTTTTGGTTAGGGTTATCCTCTATCCGCTGTATTCACCGGACTTTTTGAATTTCTCTACCGCCTCTTCGCGAAGTACTTTTTTAAACAGTTTCTCGGTCACCGTCATGGGCATTGTTTCCCTGAACTCCACAAACTTCGGCACCGCATAGGGTGCCAGCTCCTGGCGGCAGAAATCGCGAATTTCCGCCTCGGTGACCTTGCCCTGAAAGCCGTCCTTTAATTGAATCACTGCCATGACCCGTTCGCTGCCCGGGGTTTTGGGGTCGGGAACCCCGATGGCCGCCGCCATATGAACGGCCGGGTGTTTGTAAAGAACTTCATCGACTGTGGTCGTATAGACCTTCATCCCGGAGACATTGACCATGTCCTTGACTCTGTCACTGAGGTGGAAATACCCGTCTTCGTCCATAAAGGCGATGTCACCGGTGTGAAGCCAGCCGTCGTCTGTCAGACCGGAACCCGGTTCCGGCCAATAACCTTTCATAATCTGAGGACCTCTGACAACGACTTCACCCGGTTCTCCGAACGGCACCTCCTGCCCGGTATCCGGATCCACCAGTTTACACTCGGTGTCCGGCGATGGAATCCCCATTCCACTTTTTTCCTTGGGCATGAAACCGGTTACCTTGGAAAACGGCGAGATGTTGAAGTGCGTTAAGGGCGAAGTTTCCGTTAAACCGTATCCCTCCGACACCGGCGTGCCGATTTCCTTTTTAATGGCCTCGGCTATTTCTCTGGGCAGAGGGGCTGCACCGCAGATGGGAATCACATTCATCTTGCCCACCTTGGCCTGCACAATACGCATTAACTGGGTTGGCACCGTAGGAATCATGAAGGGGCGATATTTCTTGATGTACTCGACCAGGGTATCGGTGTCTCTTGGATCCGGCATTAATATCACCCGCAGACCCAAACTGGCTGCCGACTGGTGCGTATAAAGACCATATGAATGAAAGAGCGGAACGGGTAGAAACACCGAGGCCTTACCGGCAAGGCCTCGCAACATCGGCTTGAGCATCCAGGGAAACCCTTGCAATATACAGCTGTACCGGTTGAAGTGCGTCACCATGACCCCTTTGGGGAGGCCGGTGGCGCCTCCGGTGAAAGCCAGTTCACACAGGTCCTCTTTGGGATCAAGGTTCAGCGGCGCGGTCAGCGCTTCGTTATCTTCGATCAGTTTTCGAAACTCATGGGTACCCTGCGGCAGGCTCAACGATACGTCCTGGATGTCGTAACCCTCGGTTGAGGTGACGATGATATGCTCGATCTCACAGCGATCCTTTACCCCCAGAACCCGCTCCAGATGCTCTTGCCGGCAGATCACCACCCGGCTGCCGGAACTGCCCGCCTCGTGAACCAATCCGTCATCCGTCCGCAAAATACTGGTGGGCACCAATACCGCGCCCGCTTTCATAATCGCCCAGTCGCTGATGATAAACTCGGGGCAATTCGGCAAAAAGACACATACCCGATCTCCCTTTTGCACGCCCAGCCCCTGCAGGGCCATTGCCAGTTTTTCCGACAAAAGTTTCAGTTCGCGGTATTTTATTTTCCGGTCCAGATAAAGAATTGCCGTTTGGCCGGGGTATTTTTCAGCGGCATCGTCCAGGGCCTTATAGATCGGTTCTTGCGGGTAAGGTGCCAGGCTGTGGTCAAGTTTATAGGGTCCCAGTTTGTAACTTTTCAGCCAGGGTTTGTCAGCGTAAGTCATTTCCTCACCTCAAATACTCTATTGTTGCGTCTCACAAGTAATTTACAAAACACGGATATATTTTTGGTTTCGGGTGTCAGGTGTCAGGTGTCAGTTTTCAAAAGACAGAAGTCAGACGACAGAAGACAGATGGATATAAAACTGGAAGATGAAGCACCCTTTCTGTCCTCTGTTTTCTGTCCTCCGTCCTCTGTTCTACTGACACCTGAACACTGACACCTGACACCATAGACATTGTGTTGTTTAAAGAACTCAATAGGACTTAAATATACTGCACGCCAGAGTGTCTATCCCCACACATCGGATTTCAGGTTTTCCAGGTCCAGCTCGGTCAATTTTTCCGCAGTGGGCTTGCCGGTTTCCTGATCCCAGCCCCGCATGCCGTAATAGGCGTCTTTGAGCATCTCCAGGGTATCTTTATCGATAACCATGCCCTCGGCCGGTCCTGCCGGCAGCGGATCTTCCATCAGCCGCCCGGGAAGCGTGTCATGTTCGCGAGTGATGCCTTCACGCACGCAGTAGGCCCGCATGAGGTTGTAGATCCGCTCCCCGCATTTTCTGAAATCTGCCACGCCGAACTCCCATCCGGTGGCATGCGATATCAGCTGCACATAGTCCTCGGCCGGCAGCAGGATCCCCATAAACTTGCAGGCACCGATGCTGTCAAACATGGTCAGCGCATTTTCCAGATCGATGACGACTTTGGCCTCTTTGGGGTTGGCCACAAACGGATCCGCAATCGTGCTGTCCTCAACCAGCAGAAAGGGCGCGTCGATGAAGGTCGGCCCCTGGACATAGGCCGTAATGTGGTCGCCGCCGCGGTTGGCGGTGACATAACCGAGTCCGGTAATTTTTGCAGCCCGCGGATCATAGGCGGGAAGCTCGAGCCCCTTCACATGCATGGCAAAATGCGCCGAACCCTGTCCGAGCTTTTGTGACATCGCCCGGGAACCTTCGGCCAGCAGGTCACCGATGCCTTCCGTTTGGCAATTTTATCGATCAGGCTGACCACCAGCTCGCTGTCGCCAAAGTTAAGCGCCAGGCCTCCGGTTTGTTCATTCGTGAGGATTCCTTTTTCATAACACTCCATGGCAAAGGCGATGGTTGAGCCGGCGGTGATGGTATCCAGGCCGTATTCATTGCAAAGATAATTGGCCATGGTAATCGCGTTCAGATCCGACACGTCGCACTGGGCCCCCAGGGTGTTGGTGGTTTCGTATTCCGGTCCCTCACCGAGCGCCCGGCCCATTGGCCCTCGCGAATCTCGGTTGCCCGTCCGCAGGAAATGGGGCAGGCAAAACAGTTAACCCCTTTTACAAAAACCTTGTCCGTCAATGCCTGGGCGCTGACTTCATCAATCTGCTCGAAAACGCCCTGCTGCCAGTTGCGGGAGGGATAACCGCCGCGGGCATTGACCATATCAGAGACCATATTGGTACCGAAGGCTTCAAAACCCACTTTGAGCATGGACTCATCCAGCAGATCGTACTGTTTTTTGGCCACTTCTTTGAAGGTATCTGGGTTTGCCAGTTTTATGGGTACCTTGCCGCCACAGGCGACCGCTTTTACATTTTTGGCCCCCATTACCGTTCCCAGGCCGCAACGGCCCACGGCCCGGTGTTTGTTGTTCATAATCGCGGCATAACGCACCCGGTTTTCGCCGGCGGGTCCGATAGAGGCGATCGTTAATTTTTGGTCGGCGTCCTGTTGAATTTTGTCCTCAGTCTGCGGTACGGTCTTGCCCCACAGTTCACCGGCATCACACAATTCGGCCCGGCCGTCGATAATCCTCAAATATACGGGTTTCGGAGATATGCCCTCAAAAATGATGCCGTCAAAACCGCTGCGTTTCAGCGCCGGCCCGAAACTGCCGCCGGAGTTGCCATGACCCCATATTCCGGTTAAGGGAGATTTGGCAACCACTGAATAGCGCGCGGCACTGGCGGAAATTGTTCCGGTCAGGGGCCCGGTCATAAATATCAATCGGTTTTCAGGCCCCAGGGGGTCTACACCCGCCGGCACTTCATCATATAAATAGCGGGTCGCCAGACCGGCACCGCCGATGAACTTCCGGGCCCAATCTTCCCGCAAGTTTTCTTTCTCGATTTTGCCTTCCGCCAAATTAATCCTTAAAATTTTCC
>PVMK01141532.1_pt1 | contig 17299 bp, 17 predicted proteins | sample 1853481 | NCBI WGS metagenome assembly PVMK01 (sample SAMN08533507, study PRJNA380276) | Marine sediment metagenome, whole genome shotgun sequencing project.
TGGGTATGGCGAACTGGGCATCTACGGTGGCGGTATTACACGTGGCGGCGCTACACCGCGGATCGATGCTCTCGCGGCCGAGGGGATTCGTCTGACCAATTTTAATGTCGAGGTGCAATGTACGCCTTCCCGAGCAGCGTTGATGACTGGGCGCTATGCAATTCGCTCTGGCAATGCCTCGGTTCCGATCACAACGGGTATGTATGGCCTGACACAGTGGGAAATTACGATGGCTGAAATGTTGTCGGATGAAGGGTACGCGACCGGAATGTTTGGAAAGTGGCACCTGGGTCATACGGTAGGGCGCTTCCCCACTGATCAGGGTTTTGACGAGTGGTACGGGATTCCTAACTCTACTGACGAAAGCCTTTGGCCCGATCAGCCTGAGTTCAATGCTGTCGTGAAAGAGAATCTCAGCCCATACGCAGTTCCTGAATACATTTACGACGGTCGCAATGGAAAGCAGCCAAAGAAAATAAAGATATTTGACTCCAAGATGCGTCCAGAAATAGATCGGGAAATTACAGACAGGGCGATTAAATTTATGCAACGGCAGGCGCGTGCAGATAAGCCTTTCTTTGTTTATATGCCGTACACGCAGACGCATATGCCGGTCGTTCCAAGCGCGGACTTCGCCGGTAAGAGCGGCAACGGGGATTGGGGTGACGTGCTGATGCAAATTGACGCGTATGTCGGAGAGCTCCTTGACACGATCGATGAACTGGGGATCAGCGATAACACGATATTCGTATTTACATCAGACAATGGACCGGAGATGCTGCCCGGTCACAATGGATGGAGTGGCCCGTGGCGCGGCTCGTACTTCACCGGCCTGGAAGGGAGTCTTCGCGTACCGTTTATCATGCGCTGGCCCGGAAAGGTTCCGGCTGGACGCGTATCAAACGAAATTGTGCATGCTCTTGACATGTTTGCGACGTTCGCGAATGTCGCTGGCGCGGACGTTCCTGACGACCGTGTTATCGACAGCGTTGACCAGTTGGAATTTCTAACCGGGAAACAGGACAAGTCGAATCGTGACGGGTTTATAGTTTATGTCGGCAGCGATCTATTCGGCATCAAATGGCGAAACTGGAAAATGATGTTCAAGGAGGTCGAGCGCGGTACTGACGCGAAGCGCACATTCGATTTTCCACGATTTTTCAATCTTTACTCCGATCCAAAAGAAGAGTATCCGCTGACAAAAGCAACCGCGGGTCATTTCTGGGTGCGGTGGCCGATGGGTGAGATTCTTACTGAGCACGGTGCATCGCTACAGAAGGAGCCTCCGATCAAGCCAGGGACTCCAGATCCGTATTTGCCTCCTGGCGGTTAGCTGCTGTACATATGCGTATAATGTATATTATGTTAAATCAACTATAGACCTATATATCGTTAGCAAGACGATATTACCCTTCTGTTACGAAAAACCGACTGCCGGGCCTGTTTCAAGAGTCCTTCGCTTCTCAGATGTCGCTATCGGTACAAGCGCCAAACACATTGACTGAAATTCCATCGCGCACAAGCGCTGCAGTTATGCGGCCAGTCCCCTCGTGGATAACAAAACTGAACACGCGGCCACCTTCAGAGCCTTGCAGATAAATAAATCCGTTGTCCCGGTCGACAGTCGTGAAAGATGTAGATCGATTCTGACCACTAGCCCTTGTTGTCGAAATTGATTTCTCGTCAAGATCGATTACTACAAACTCCGGCATATCGAGTTCCTCGGGTGCCGCTGCGTAGCATGTATCGTACTCAATACAGATTTGCACCTGTGTAGTCGCACAGATCATCTTGTCAACACCAACCAGGCTCTCAGCGTGCACCAGTCCGACGACCAGTACACCAGCAATGGCAATCGCTAGTTTCTTCATTGGGCTTCTCCCATGTTCGATTCGTTACTACCAAGCTCTGTCCTAAAACAAAACTCAATGGAAATTTGATCGGGCCTTTAGTACTTGACCATGTACTCCTTAGCTTCCAGGCAAACACTAAACGCATTTTTGAAGTTCACCAGCTGTTGTTCTGTCGCCTCTTCACGTTGCTCTGCTTGCTCTGCAGCTTGCTGCGATGCTTGTTCCTGCGCCCGCCTACCCTGACGACGACCACGGACAGCGCCGGCAGCAGCGCCCCAGGCGGCTCCTTCGCTGGCATCATCGTTGGCGATCTCGCCAATCAAGGCTCCAGCAGCGGCGCCGCGAACAGCACCTTGTGCACCAGATCCTTGTCCAACCTGGCTTGCGGCCTGCGCGTCTGCCTGCGCTTGTTGCTCATTGGCCTGTTCTTGTTTTGCAAGCTCAAATGGATCCGTGCCAGTATTTCCAACGGCCCACTCATAGCATGCGGCTTCATCTTGAGACTGCTGACTTGAATCCTGACCTTTGGCTGGAAAAATGAACACTTCCATCGTAGAACCCAGCGATTGCGTCTGCGCGCCCGCTGCTACCGCCAATACCATTGTGGCAACTATCAAAAGCATTCTGTACATCTGGTTTCTCCAGTCTTTCGTTTATTTGTAGCCGTCAGGTCGAAATACGATCAAGAACTCGCAATACTAAGTAAATCATACAACTTAGTTGAATTGTCCGAATTTGTCGGTCTGCCTGGGTGAGCCCGATATCGGCCCAACAACTGGGAAACCGAAATCTCGTGGATGCTATGAGCGAATACGATCCTGTTTTCGGTGACTGATTTCTGACCGGAAAATGGATTCGAGCTCTGGAAATTTCAGCTGCTGGAGATAATCTCGTTCGAATTGTAGGCGAAGACAGCAACAGCCGACGCCACGAAATTTTAACTGGTGTTGCCCGCTTTCAGTGTCAGATAGTCACAATGGAATTTCCACCACGCCGGCCCGATTTGTCAGTTGTGAAGTAATAGGTAGCCGTCGTATTTCGTATTTATCGATATAGCTTCCCTGCCCAACTTTTGCCAATTAGTGAGTTCATCTCCGCCCTCCCCCAACTCTTGCGGAATGTTTAGGCACCAAAAAATCATGCACCGCTTTCGCCTATATACGCATTTGTCCCAATTGCGTGGGAATTACTCGCGAGTAGTATTCGATCTGAGGCTTCGGCCTCGTAGCTAATGGCCTTGGCTGTTAGTGCCGCCCTGCTGAATGAGGTCCGACCCTCGGTCAGTGTCGGGGACGGCGGACGCGGAAGGTAGAACTGAATGGGAAGCTGGTGAGCGAAAGCAAGTCAGTTGAACGGCCAGAACGTTTTGAGACATCGGTTAAATCAAAACGCTATACCTTGGGTAGCCCGATATCAAGAACAGGTTCGGGTTTGGACTCGGAGAGCTAGCCGCAAGGACAGTGAACCGAGAAAGAACTGAAGAGAATGGGACCAGCAGACCTACCCGAGCGTCCTCATTCATTGAAAAGCGGCCTCGTGGCCGCTTTTCTTGTTCGCTCTGCCGCGTAACATGCCACGGCGTTCTCGTAAGTAGAAGAGACGTCGTATCCTGCACCGGCTGGAAGTCCATAGCTATGGGGAATGTCCACAGCCTGAAGCAAAAAAGTACGAATTCGATATGGCCGACGTCCCGTTGGATCGACTGGCGCACATCAATGGGTTGATCCGATGCCATTACCCAGACGTAGTTGATCCGTGATTACGTCGTGCCATCAAGCAACGCTTGTTCCAAAACCCTCACTACAGACCGTGCAGAATTACTTGTGCGATACGCACCCAGCTGTTTCTCGTAGCCCGGTACACCGGTCAACAGGTCCCTGGCGATGTCCAACCCATTCAATTCTTCGTACTCCAACGCGACCGGCGCGCAAAACTCGACGAGATCGGAGACCACATCGCGTAAGGGCCGATGATTGCCTTCGTCATCAACGACAAAGTCTGCCTCCAAACCATGCTTCGACGCTTCGTATCGGTTCTGCTTTTCAATCCAGTGAGGCAAGTTTTGCGGTAGCACGTCGCCTACATCCTCGTCACTGGCAAGTGCCATTCTGACCATTACCGATCGCGCAAAAGCAGACAATCCGTGCAACGTCCTGAGGTCGGAGGCAGCATCCATGACTCGCAGCTCGAGCGTTCCGAAATCGGGATGCGGCCTTAAATCCCAGTGAATATCCTTAAAGTGTTGAATCATGCCTGCTCGCATTGCAGCTGCGTGAAAGCGCTCAAAATCCTTCCACGAACCAAATCTCGGCGGCAATCCGTAATTCGGCGAGGCAGCCAAAATCTGGTGACGATATGCGACGTGATCAGTATCGTGCCCCCTCCAAAATGGTGAATTCGAAGACAGGGCAACAAAAGCGGGCAGCGCTGGAATCATCCGGGACATCACTCGCATTGCTTCATCGCCTGACTGCATACCAACATGCACGTGCGTGCTGAACGTAATTTGCTGATGCCCTCTGTAACCGGACGAAGCTTCGATACGTTGATAGCGCGGCAGCGGTGTAATCAAAGCAAGCCTGCGGCAAAACGGATGAGTACCTGCACCGCAAAGACTCATCTCCAACTCCGAACAACGTTGCAATGTCGCATGCAGCGAACTGCCTAGGTGCGCCACAGCCTCAGCACTGTCGCTAGCAATACAGCTGCTCAATTCAACGCACGATTGTATGTATTCGGGTTTAACGAAGGCGCTATCGGGAAAAAACTCCATCAGCGGAATAATTCCATCCGCTAGATCGAGCGTCAGAGGGTCCAATAACTGAAGCTCCCATTCGATGCCGACAGTTCGGTTAGGAGACGGCTCAAATTTCATCGGACATTACCGTGGCTTGACTGTAGCTCAGGCGCGCAACACGATCAAAAAACTGCGCACCAATTGCAAGTACTCGCTCATCAATGTCGAATGCCGGACTGTGCAGCGGGATCGGCTCCCAATCTGCCTGGCGAGCACCAAAACGGACGAAGCAGCCGGGCACGCGCTCCAAGTAGTACGCAAAATCCTCGGACCCCATACTTGGAAACTCGGAACGCACGACACGCTTACTCCCGACCACGTCGATCGCCGCTTGACGCGCTATGCGAGTTGCCACCGGTTCGTTAATCACCGGTGGGTAACCTGCATCGATTTCGACGTCGATTGTTGCATTGTGAAGTTCAGCAGCCGCGCTGGCCATGCGTCGAATACCTTTGTGAATGTGATCTCGAACATTCGGTCGCGAGGTTCGAATGGAGCCGAGTAGCTCCGCTTTCTCGGCGATAACGTTTGCTGCGGAGCCTGCGGTTATCTTGCCAACAGTGACGACTGACGGATGCAGCGGATTAATCTCTCGCGACACGATCGTCTGTAGCGCGGTAATCAGAAAGCCGCTAATGACGATCGCATCGATAGCTTCATGTGGCCTCGCTCCGTGGCCACCTTTGCCGCGGATCGTGATCTTGAACCGGTCCGATTGCGCCGTGACTTCACCGTCACGAATCATGACCGTCCCTGTTTCGTATTCGTGGGTCACGTGTCCAGCAAATATCGCCACTACATCATTCAGCGCTCCGTCTTCTATCGCCGTACGAGAACCAGCACCGCGCTCCTCGGCCGGTTGAAATATCAATCGAACAGGGCCGGGAGGCGGATTCGCCGTCAAAAGGCTGGCAGCTCCAAGCAACATGGCCATGTGCGCGCCATGGCCGCAGGCATGCATCCTGCCCGCGTAAATAGAAGCGTAAGAAGCGTCAGTTGTTTCATCACCGGGTAAAGCGTCCATTTCCGCTCGTAGTGCCATCATCGGCTGATTAGCATCAAGTCCATCGATAGTCGCTATGACCGCGTGCCCTACACCCGCGTACTCACTAGCGATACCCAGTTGATTGAGCTCACTGACAATTCGGGCAGCGGTATCTGCTTCCTCGAAAGCAAGCTCAGGATGCCGGTGAAACCAGCGGCGAAGTACGAGCATGCGCTCGAACAACCGCGGATCGAAGTCGTCTATTACTTTCAAGTTACACCACACCAGGCAGTTCGCTCAGAGCTGCTGCATCGCATATGCGTGAAGATCTTCGGATCGATACTGGCTGCACCCAAGAAACCACCCCACATTGCACCAGGAATTCCCGGCGTTAAGGCGACCTGGCCCGCAAGATAAAGTCCCTCAACGGGCGTCTTCATTCGCAGAGCATCAGATAGCAATCGCCGAGGCGTCACCTCCAAGCCGTAGAAGGCGCCAAAGTTGTGGACAGAGGGAGCAAAGATCGCGTGATTGATGAGGCACTTGAACTGTTCTTCTGGTAATCCAAACAACGCAGATTGCTCAGGGAAAGTTGCGAGGTTAGTGCTCATGTTGGTTAGGTTTTATAGTTAGATATCTTGCATCATCCGGGCATACACGCTTAATTCAATTCGTACAAACCGAACTCAAATTGATCAAAGTCAAGTCTTAGGCTGATCGACCGCTCCCGGGTGTGGATTCAACTTGTTGCCAGCTTGTTAACGGGCGCGGACAACTCACAGCACGGTTGGCAAACGGATTGTTCAACCTCCTCCCACCAGCTATAAGAACTGTATGACTTCTCGGTTATTACGATCTCACCCGCTCGAGGGATCACCGAACCCACATTGTTTTCATTCGCCGTTCTAACAGCTCGTCTAGCCGGCTCACTCCAATCGTGATATGCAAAGTTGAACGATGCCGTAAGCGCTCGGCGCGCGGCTTTGACTCGACTATCGAATTGCCGCCGGTACAAGGTTGACAACGACGACCTCACCAAGTCTCTTGCCAGCGGGCATGGTAGAAACTGCCCCGTCAGCGGGTAAGCAGACATACTCAGCATGTGCCCCGTATCCGTGCGGCATCAATCCGAAAACACAATCTCCTTGGGCGAATCTCGTAACGCCTGCCCCGAGGGCGGCGACTACTCCCGCGAAATCGAGACCGAGAACGACTCGTTTCGGGCGCAGCGTCCACGCCCGTTACATCTAGTCCTGAGAGCTTCGCCAGTTGAAACGCATACGTACCTACACCGCCACCTGCTCCGTTAATCAACACCTTTTGCCTGCGTTTCAATTCCCCGCGCTTGCGCAGCCCTTGCAGCGCTAAGGCGCCTGCTTGCGGTACGATAGCGGCTTCCTGGAAAGTTGAATTCGCAAGTGTTGATTCCATTGCCGTTTCAGGGGTACAAGCATATTTCGCAAAGCCGCCAAATTGATCCCAGAGATCACCAAATACCTCATCGCCTGGACTGAAGCGAGAAACATTCTCGCCAACGGCCTCCACCACGCCCGCGATGTCAGCGCCAAGTATTTGCTTTGTGGCCTTCGGCCTGAATAGCCCGAACATGAGGCGGTTGATGAACGGTATTTCGTTCAGGAGTTCCCAGTCCCAGGAGTTGATGGATGATGCGTGGATACGGATCAGAAGTTCATCGTCTTTCGGCGTCGGTTTCGGGACGTCTTTTAACGCAAGTCCATCTGGTGGCCCATACTGCGCAAATACGATCGCTTTCAAGTGGTGGTCCGTGTAGTCACTTGCTTTGCATTTCTACTTGCTTGTGCAATAAGTCGTAATCCGCGTGATCGGTGTGACGCGTCACAAGGACGTCTCAAAGCTGCAGGATCGTGACGCCTGGTATTTCACCGAGACTATCTATTTAGGGCTTGGCTGCCACTACAAATTCGGGATACGTGGGTTTCCACCGATATTCAGCGAACAACGCCTCCAGATCGGCACCCGCAGCGATGTTGGCCACACCATCTTCAATCGCTTGCTTCGCAACTGCCAAACCAACAATGCCGCAAACGTCCCACAGCCGGGAAACTTCGGGCATCAGGCAGCCTTCAGCCAGCTCAGCAACCGTCAAACTGTCAGCAAGTGCCCGCGACGATGCGTTGATCATGGAATCAGTAATCTTGCTCGCGCCGCTTACAATGGTTCCCAAGCCTAATCCGGGAAAAATAAACACGTTATTCGCTTGCCCTATGCGCCGTTTCTCACCCCTGATCTCGACATCGTCAAACGGGCTGCCGGTCGCGACCAATGCCTTGCCGTCTGTAAAGTCGAGAATATCCTGTGGCGCTCCTTCGCAAATTGACGTTGGATTGGACATCGGCAGAAAGACGGGTCGTTCGACATGTGCCGCCATTGCCTGAACTACTGTCTTGTTGAATGCGTTAGCCTGGCCCGAGGCACCGATCAATACAGTCGGTTTATACGCTTTGACAACGCTTTCCAGACTATGAGCTGCGTCATCAAGAGCTAACTCAGCGGCCATGCTTTCGGGCCATGCGAGCTCGTGCTTGTAGTCATCCATTGGCCCTCGGCCTTCGCTAAGAACACCACGACTATCCATAACAAGAACCGTTCGCTTGAGATCATTGCCATCGACCCCGGCCGCTTGCAAAACCACTTTCAGCTGCCGCGTAATGCCAAGGCCTGCGGCTCCGGCCCCATAAATCAATATTCGGCTGTCTTCTATCGGCGATTCTGAAATGCGACTTGCTGCAATCAAACATGCAGCAGCGACGGCACCGGTGCCCTGTATGTCATCGTTGAATGACGGTGTTTCCTTTCTGTACCGATCAAGGATTCCCAACGCATTGTCTTTACGAAAGTCCTCCCATTGAATAAGTACGCCGGGAAATACGTTCTTGGCTGCCTGTACAAATTCTTCGACGATTGCATCGTAATCTTCGCCACGCAGTCGTTTTTCCGGCCAGCCCAAATACAATGGGTCGTCGAGAAGTGCTTGATTATCCGTCCCAACATCGAGACTGATCGGCAATGTTCGAGCTGGATGAATGCCTGCACCGGCGCAGTACAATGCAAGTTTTCCAACACTGATCGCCATGCCGCCGGCGCCTTGATCGCCAATACCAAGAATAGATTCATTGTCGGTAACGACCATGAGCTCAACGCCACTGTACGGTGCCGCTTTACGCAAAACATCTTCGATCTGGCCCTTGTGCAACGGCGTTATCCACACGCCACGGGCACGACGGAAAACGCGACTGAAATGCTCGGACGCTTTGCCAACCGTTGGTGTGTATACGATCGGCATCAGCTCTTCGAGATACATGCTCAGGATCTTGTAGTACAGATGCTCATTTCTGTCCTGCAATGCGGCAAGACCAATATGTCTGCCAACCGGGTCAGGATTGAACATGATCGTCCTGTACGAGCGCTCGGCCTGCGTTTCGATGTCATTTTGTCTGTATGGGATTACACCTTCAAGATCGAGCCGACGTCTTTCTTCGCGCGAAAAACCCGTGCCCTTGTTAAACAAAGAAATGCGAAGCAGGTCGGCGCCTTTCCTCGGAACCTCGAGTGTGTCGCCCTGCTCCGTTCTGGTTAGCTTGAAGTCTCTCATGATGATTATTTCAGTCTCGTCGCAGAGATTAGATTCAGAGCAGCCAACCGAATACGCTGCCCGTTAGTCACGCGTAGATCAAATTGTAACGCCGCACGATTCGCGGTCATAGCGTTGTCGGTGACTATTTCTTTGAGTTCTCATGAGATCTAATAAATGTTTCTCGCTGCCGATAAGTTGTGGCCGAATATCAAGCCGGTTTTTGCCCCCCACAATGTCATAATAGCGGTATCAATTCTCTTCAAGCGTAAACCTGACGTATTGCAGAATGATCCGTGGCCTTCCATTACTCGTCTGTATTCTGCCCGTCCTGGGCGTGACGGCGGCCCATTGGCTCAATGCCAGAGCTGGCGTGCTGCCATCATGCTTGCCTCTGTTCGATGGCTGCACGTCAATCAGTGCGGCGGGCCGCTACATGCCCGGCAGCATGCCCTTTCGAGCATCCTTGTTGCCGCAGGCCGCTTTCCTGGCGTATCTGTGGTGGTTCTGCCATGAGTGGCTAAAACAGGTGGCGCCTGACTCTGGTAATCGCAAGGCAATCTTGATATGCGGCATCGTGGGTGCAGTTGCACTTGCGGTATACGTAACCTATCTCGGTACACATCAGGCGTTTTATGAACTCATGCGTCGCTTCGGCATCTATTTCTACTTCCTGGGAACCGCCGTTGCACAGATTCTGCTTGCTTTGGCAATGTCTCGATCGGCGCTACGTTCTGCAATGCTCTGGTGCAGCGGCGCCCCTTTTGGGCTCGGACTTATAAACCTGTTCCAGAAATTCTTTCTTAACAACTCTGACAGCATTGAGAACCAAATCGAATGGATTGCCGCGCTGCTGATGCAAGTATGGTTCGCCCTGCTCTTCGTCGCGTGGCGAAGGTCGGGAATGGCAGTCATTGTTCGTACGGATCGGCCCACCTCTCACCAGTAAGAACTGAATCGTCAGTTAGCGTTAGCAAGAATTCGATAAGTTCGTTTCGTTCTTTGACACTAAGCTCGAAACCGCCAATAAATTTGGATTTGTAAGGGCTGAGTCGGCCATCCCCCGCATACTCACCCATCGAAATGAGCCGCCCTCCTCTCTCATAATGGTCTATAACTGCGTCAAGAGTCGCGATGCTACCGTCGTGCATGTAGGGGGCGGTTATGGCGATATTGCGTAATGACGGTGCTTTGAATCTGCCCATATCTCGACGTACTCCGGTCATGTCAAACAGCCCGGTATTATCCATTGGATAAGAGCCGTTACCGTCGATGTTGTACAGACCGGTATTGTGATAACCGATGCTTTCCACAGTGGCGTCCGCATGAGTAGTGCTGTCTGTGAAATTGAATCCGCCGTGACAGTGGAAGCACTCGAGCCGTTCGGAGAAAAATAGATCCATCCCTCGTTTGGCCGCCTCGTTCATTGCATTTTCATCGCCACGAAGATAGTGGTCGTACGCTGTGTTGTCGCTGACGATGGTTCGTACAAAAGCGGATATTGATCTGACAATTGCTATTACCGAATACGGCTTGGTTTCTTCTGGAAACGCTTTGGGCACGAGCTCCGTGTAAACAGGATCTGATTGGAGCAATGCGACCATCGCATCTTCCCGTCCGCCCATGCCCATCTCAATAGGGTCTTCGCCGAACATCGGCGTTAGCATTTGGTCTTCAATCTGTGCCAGCAAATGGTTGGCCCAAGTGAGGCGGCTATTGAAGGCGACGTTTACAAGACTCATCGAGCTGCGTGGGTGAACCGCGCCGGTTGCGCCAACTGACTTCGGTAGCCCATCGGTAAACGCAAGCGATTGAATATGGCAACTGGCGCAAGACGTTGTTGTATTGACTGATAGACGCTGATCGTAGAAAAGCAGGCGCCCCAGTTGGACTTTCGCGACGTTCATAGGATTGTTCGCCGGAACTGCCGGCACAGGCATGCCGACTGCAAGGTCCCAGCGGTACTCGTCGTTGCTCGACGAGTGCCATAAAATAACGATCAGCAAGGCCAGTACGATCAGAGCACCGCCAAACAACTTCATTGCATGACCTTGCGTACGAATATGCGTTGTTGCCAGGCACTTTGTTCACCATTGTGGTCGATGCCCAGTGATTCAAACGGCGCAGCACAGGCTGTCTCTGCTGGACCTGAAGAACAGTCGGTCGGTACGTCGTCTTCGAGATCTGTGTCCAGCATCAACTGTTCGAGATCAATGACGATGCCATCCCGTCCGGGCACGAAGTCCGGTAGTTGTACCTTGACTCGATTTGGGTAACGACACGACTTGATGTCTCTTACCTTACCTTCACATCCGGCGCTACCCAAGTGAAGCCAGAATCCATCATTACCGGTTTCTATTCCGGCACGCAGGAATTTGTACCCAGCGCGCCAGTGCCAGTGCATCGCCGGATCTCCTAACGGGGCTACTGCAGCAAGCGGGTCGGCATGATTGCGGTCGAACGGTACGCCGATATAAAACTCCAGACCCTTGTAGTCGTCAGCCGCTATCGTGCCGCGCAATGACACATTCAAAGCGGCAGTGCCGTTAATACAACTTGCTGCGCCATCTTCAAGATCGAGAAATGCGAGATCGGCCTGCTGCCAGCGGTCCTCATCCAGTGCCAGCGAAACTCTTTCGCCTCGCGCATTAACAAGTTGAGGGTCTTGTACGTAAAAACGCATGTCGGTAAGCGCAACGCCTTTACGCGAATCCTGACACGTGAGCACTCTGCCCCCGAATTGCGTCGCAAACGGCACACTGATCGGCATTGCGGGCCTGCTACAGGATGCCGTAAGCATCGCAGTTATCAATACAGCAAGCGGTAAGCGTGACACGTAATCAGTCTCGGATAAGGCGGGTACCAAAGTTGAATTGTACCTCCTTGAACCGTAGGTACTAGATTTCTACTCGCGTGATGGACGCCAAGGAGATATGTGTTGCGAAACTAGCGCACACAGCTGTACTTGTGAATGTCGGGGTCAATCCGCTGTGAAGTTTGTTTCGGCTATCCCGCGAGTGGGTCACTGCTTCTGAACTGAGCTGTCTCTGCATCCTGTTCGAAGCAAGTGGTCGAGTAGGTGTGGAGAGATTCAGCCAATTTCCCGGTCCCCGTCGAATCCTCAGGCGCCGCCCTTCCGAGACGCTTCCTGACCGTTCTCATCAGAAATTCTTCAGCCTGCAATTCCACGACGGCCTCCAGTTCAACGCAGTCCGGATCCGGCTCGGCGAATATATAGGTTGTTGTGCTCGATAAATCGTCGTGGTGGTGTGTGATCGCACCCATCAACACCAGGCTGGCAAGGATGATAATGCCGAGATATAACCAGGCATTGAATGATCGTGTTGTTGTTCGCTGTAGTCGCACTGGTCTCCCCTCTAGGCGCTCAATGAGCGCCTGTCCGCATGCCTTGGCTCGATGTTTCGCAGGCCCTGCTGCCTAATACGTTGCAGGTGCCTGTTTATTCCATCCTATCCAGATATGTTCTGGCGAAGCCACAGTCCTAACCGGCAATACTGGCAATTTTCTCAAGCGGGATTAAGCAATCGCCTACTAGTAAGATGCAGCTAGTTGCGATTTGGTTGCATACGGGCGTTGCAAATGTTTCGTGCGAGTTGCACCAGCACATTGGCGGGCAAGATATTCAATTGAATTATGGTGCGGTACGGGATGATGGGCGCTGCAGGCCGATCGGTCGTGTGGTACAGCCTCAGGTAGCTGCCTTACTTATATCACCCTCGTCTAATTTGATCTCTTCATCGGGGATGAATGCATAGTCCAGCACGCCGGTAGCGATCATGTCAGTAGACGCTAGTGCAACCGACAGTTCGGTCTCAACTTCGCGAAGTTTGACTTCAAATTTGATGTTCTCTATCGCTCGTTCGCTGAGGTCCGAACGGAGTTCACGCGTCTTAAGAACGGACTCTTTTAGATCTTTCGACAGGCTGTCTATTTTGTCCTGCTGGTGCGAGATAACATTATCGCGCTTCTCAATACCCTGAGAAGCATCCTCGAGTTCCGTCTTTTGCTCCGCGCTATTCTCGCGCTCTTTCTTCCGATCCGTTTGTGTGACCCTCAGTTCTGCTTCCAGGGAGCGAATACGATCATCACGCGGGTCACGCCGCTTCGCACGGTACCTGTTGCCGATACTGGAGCTGATAGACGACAACAGCCAGCCTACCAGGAAGGCGCCTGACGTCATCAATATGAGTTGCTGAGGAAGCTCGACAAACATTGCACTAGATTATGCACTTTTGAGGTTTAGAAAAAGACCCGGCCCTCAATCTTGAGTCACCACTTACAGTCCAATATGACCTTATTTGCATGTAGTGCCTGGTCTAAGCAGGATAATTACTTGTTTAAATCCCCACGCTTATGTTACATATTTGACGTTAATTATCGACTCAGTCGCTCCTGTCCGGAGACAGGACCATCGGTTCATCGGCTGCACCAGTACCTTACGCCTTGCGCATTCAGGAACTCTTCAGCTCCTTTTCCTTCGAGCATGGCGAAAGTACTGAGCATCCCGGCCTGTGTGCACGTGTCAGCGGCAACCGTGACCGATCGTGGTGCATCCGGTACCGGCCACCCGGTCCTCGGATCAAGGATATGACTGTATCGATTCCCGTCTTTGAGCAGATAACGACGGGCATCACCGCTGGTTGCCAAAGCACCGGCCTGTAACGTCAATAGTCGATCCGCGGCCAGATATTCGTTATCAAGCGCTTCTATGCCGACTTTCCACCCCTCTCGCTGCCTTGGCTGCGATGTTACCGCGACATCCCCGCCTAAATTGACCAGGCAACTGTCAGCACCGATGTTGCGAAGTATTTTTACGGCGCAATCAACCGCGTATTCCTTGCCAACGCCACCGAGGTCAATTTGCATACCTGGTTGCATCTGTAGCATTGGCGTCCGCCATTTAACCCGATCCCAGCTTATGCTTTCGAGGATATATGCCACCGCGGCGGCAGACGGGAGTTTGTCGCTGCCGTCAAAATTCCAGACGCGCCGCAAGATACCGGAAGTAATATCAAACCGACCCTCGCTTAGCTGGTACAGCGTTGCAGAAAACTCGATCAGATGGGCCGTTTCCGTGTCCAGTTCAATAGGTCGGCCATCGGCAGTATTAATACGGTCAACGATATTGTCCGGGAGATAACGACTGAATTTATCCTCAATTCGCCAAACTTCAGTTGCAGCTGCCGAAGCCAGCTGTTCTGCATCGGCTTCGAGTTCGACCTCGCACAAAACTTCGCATGGGCTTGCCATCGCCTGGAACCGCCCCCGCCAGCAGCCATCTGCCCTGTCGACGGAGATGGTGCGGGCCGTTCGCTGGGTCGCCATTTGAATTACGTGCCGAATCGATAACCGAACTGAAAAATGATGGCATTGAGATCCGGGGCATTTTCCCGGCCCACCTGATTACCGATTAGCTGACTCTCGGACACATTGGCAGTTTGACGGTATACCTCCAGCCGGACATTCATATCGTTGCCGTTTGCTGTCTTCCACCCGTATTTGAGTCCAGCGGTGACCGCATCGAAATTGCCGAGGCGATAATCGGCTGAAGCATTTTCAGGCAGCGGATCTCCGTCGACCAGGCTCAGACTGTAAAAATCTGCTTCGCTCTGCGTGTAAAAGCGTAAGTGCGGTTCCAGATAGCGTCCGTTACCAATCGGCCACCGGTAGCGCATATCAAGCGTATGCGAGTCGATATCCCAATCGTCGGTCATATAGCGATAGGAAACGTCCAACACATTGCCGCTCATGTAGTATTTTGTCTGCGCATACAAGCTGTGCTTTACGCGGTTGTCGGGGCGGTCTTCGTACAGGTACAAATACAGCGGTCCGGGTGCGGGCGTTGGTGGAATCGGAATAACGTCGCCGGTTGTTCCATCGACCACGCTCATGATTTTGTACGGGTCGGTCAGGTAACCGCTGGAATCACTGTATGAGTAGTTAAGCTGCACCAGCATATTTCTCGAGATCACCTGAGTGACGCCGAGCACAGCGTCGACAACGTCTTTGGATTGCTTCGGGCCCTTGGATAGTCCGTCTTCTCCGGCGTCGCCCATTGCTGTCAGACCCATTGGTGTTCCGCCAACCGGATCCAGTTCGTCCGCCGAATAGGCAAAGCCTGCCGATAACGTCGTGTTGCGTTGATTAAAATCGCGGGATATTTTCGCGTTCAGCCCCAAATGCAGATAGTCGTATTCTTTCGACGCACTTGCCCCGACACTTACCTGGTAAAGGCGGCCAAGAGGTTGTGACCAGTCTACGGCGAACGCGGCGCGCGTATCTCTAAACGTATCGTCGAGGGGTAACTCGCCCGGCGGTGTCACATATACGCCTTTGCCCGATGGCCGGGTGAAGGTCTGCGCGACGTCCTGCGGTATCGCTCCGTTTGGCGTTGCGCCCGTCAAAGTGTCGAGCGTTAGTCCTATAGTCAAGACTCGGTCGTCAATGTAGGTTCTTCGCGCGAGCATATCCAGGCTAAGGTCCTGCACACGGTCATTATCTTCGCCGTAATACAGCAGCGCGGTATTGAAATCCCACCCCGGTTCTTCCTGCGCCTGAACCGGTTGTGGTAGACCTGAGCCCAGCAGCGAGCAAGTCGCGGCAGCGAGTGCGGTGGTAATACTGCCTTTATTGCCTTTATTGCCTTTACTCACTGGTTCATTACTCCGCATTCGATCAATTGCAGCCGCAACCGCCGCCGCCGAATCCTCGGCCACCGCTGGATGCTTCTTTGCTGAAGTAAATATGATCGTCCAATGCAGCTTCAAGCGGGTCGCTCGTAAGCTGCATCTCATCTTTTGCAAGTATGTCTCGGTCCCAGGGTTCAACGCCCATCGAAGAACAACCGGAGAGCAATATGATGATCGTGAGGATGAGGCTGGCTAACAGATGAGTCTTAGTCATTTTCGCTGTCCTTTGCATTCAAAGCAGCAACAATTTCCGCCTCGTAATCAGCTTCGAGTTTGACCTTGAATCCAAGGTGACGTTTAAAGAGGCTGCCATCTCTGGCCAGAATATATGAACTCGGCATCGCGACGACATCGTATTCTCGAGCAAGTTTTTTGTCTTTGTCATAGACAATCTTGAACGCGGGCTTGAATTCATCAAGAAACTTATGTGCTTCGCTGATCGTGTTGTCAAGATTCACGCCGATAACTACCAGGCCGTCAGCTGCATATTTTTCCTGCATCTTGTCGAGCCACGGAAATGAACGGCGGCAAGGCACGCACCAGGACGCCCAGAAATCGAGTATGACGACCTTTCCTCTGTGCTCATCGAGATCGACCACATCGGCGACCGCTTCGGTGGTGGCCAATGCCAGAACCGAAATGGTCACTGCCAGCCACGCGAATTTGCGTAGCATCCGTTGCAATATCATTGAAAGTCCCTTTTGTTGTTGGCCCAATCGAAGAGTGAGACGACTGGCATCACAAAAACCTTCGCGATATTGAGTAGTAGTTGCATTCAGGTTACACACACGGCCGGTAGGCCGTCCAGACCGGGATAATACGTACCTATTAGGACCATCAGATGTCGGGTTTTATCACCGGATATGTCTATCTACAATCTTTCGAACCCGGTCAGGAAAATCGGTAAACAGCCCGTCCACCGCCTGTACGTCCAGAAAATAGCCGACAAGCTGATCGAATGACTTAAAACCCCGAGGCAATTCGTCGGCTCGAAACGTGTACGGGTGAATATCCAACCCGGCGGCATGCGCATCATCTGCCAGGCTAGTCGATACCGGGCTTCCGTCTATTTCGTTAGTGTCGTAAAAATGATGGATCCACGGACCAATAGCGTCCACAGTCCCAACAAGTGCCTGCAGGCCTGACTTATGGCGCATCTTATCGAAATCAGCGCCAGCTTCGCCCCACACGTTTTCGCCTATCAATTGCACAAGCTTGAGTGGGCACTTGAGATCATGTCGAATGCGACGCAACTCGGTCGGATCAAAGCACTGCACATAGACCTTGTCAGTGCGGGACCGATAGTTGAAGTCGGCGAGGATTTGCAGCAGCGGAGGCACA
>PVMK01125094.1_pt1 | contig 17292 bp, 20 predicted proteins | sample 1853481 | NCBI WGS metagenome assembly PVMK01 (sample SAMN08533507, study PRJNA380276) | Marine sediment metagenome, whole genome shotgun sequencing project.
TTTTTCTTCTCTTCATTTTTTACATCGGTCTTGATATTCTTCCTGGGAGGTTTGGCTGCCTCTATCAGCAGGAAGCTTTATTTTCTGTTATTCCAGCAATCCCAGAGTCTTTAGACGGTTAACGATACGGATATATATTGATAACAAAAATAAGTGGTTATTTACTGTATATTTTTTCAGTACTGGTCTACCGGACTTGTCGATTAACCATTACGGGTCTCGATCAGGTTGAAAAGGCCCTGAAGACCGACAAGCCGTTGATTATTACCAGCTGGCATGGTATGACCATGATGGTAGCTGCGCTAGTCAGATTAAAGTTTGATCTCAGTTCGTTTGCTGTGATCATACCTGATGATTATCGCGGTGATGTCCTGGAAGTTTTCGCGAAGTATCTGGGTGCTGTTCCATTTCCGCTAAATCTTGCCAGTGATTCTACACTGGGCACGGGAAGAAAATTAGTTGGCATGATGAAGCGCATCTCTTCAGGAACTAACTTTTTAATCCATCCGGATGGTCCTGCTGGACCTGCATATAAAATAAAACCTGGGTTAACCTATATAGCAAAAAAGACAGGCGCCCAGATCCTTCCTATGGGGTGCTACTGCCGGCATGCCTATCATGTTCCGCGCTGGGACCGTTATACTCTTCCTCTCCCATTCAGCAAGATCCATATACAAGTTGGTTCCCTTATAACTGTACCGGGTGATGTGAAAGATCTTGAAGAAACTAATCGTGATCTTGAAGACATATTTAATCGATTGACTTTTCAAGCGTCAGCGAATTATTATGAACTCTGATTTCTAAATAATCTGGCTTCTAATCCTGGTAATAATAGAGACATCCTTATGAAAACCCTTGTTATCGTCCGCCATGCTAAATCCAGTTGGGATAATCCGGGTTTATCTGACCATGATCGGCCGCTAAATAAAAGGGGTATGAGGGATGCGCCGGTGATGGGTGCCCGTTTAGCTGAGTGGGGTCCACCGGTAGATCGGGTCATATCAAGTTCGGCTGCGAGGGCGTTGACAACAGCAGAAATAGTTACCCATGAGATGGGACTTCCCTGGGATGAGATCCAAATCGACGACGCACTCTACCATGCAACCGAAGAAGAAATGCTGGATATCATTCGCGAACAGGATGATTATATTGATGGATTAATGTTGTTTGGTCATAATCCCGGCATGACATATCTTGTGAACGATTTATCGGATTTAGATCTAGATAATTTACAAACCTGCGGAGTTGTGATCCTTCAGTTTGATGTGGAAAGCTGGACCCTAATTGGGGACGAGGTAGCCAGCAAAGCAAACTTTGACTTTCCGAAAAAGAACCGATGACCAATCCTGAATTATTGTAAAGGTATCTGGATCGGAGTTGTGTTTATGATGGATAACAAAGCCATTCCCTACCTGTCACTGGAAGAAATGATTGAGGTTGATCGCCTGATGGTAGATCATTTTGGCATTAAGTTGGTCCAAATGATGGAAAACGCCGGCAGGCATCTGGCTGAACTTGCAAGGGATCGTTTCCTGGAAAGAGATCCCCGGGGTAAAAAAGTTCTCATCCTGGCCGGCAGTGGCGGTAACGGGGGTGGAGCGATGGCTTCTGCGCGAAATCTGCACAACTGGGGGGCGCAGGTGAATTTATTCTTGACCAAACCCGCGGATCAGTTGACTGGTACTATCAGTCATCAAGCCCAGATCAATCAAAAACAGGGGATCATTCCCGATTCATCAGATCTTCCGCCAGATTCATATCGACCGGATTTGATTATTGATGGGATTATCGGCTACAGCCTCAAGGGAGCTCCCCGGGGGCGGGCAGCTGATCTAATTGAATGGGCAAACGCCCAGGATCGCCCGATCCTGGCCCTCGATTTGCCTTCTGGACTGCATGCCAGCACGGGAGAGGTGTTCCCTCCGGCTATCAAGGCATCTGCTACGATGACTTTGGCGCTGCCTAAAAAGGGTTTAAAGACACCAGCAGTTCCTGTTGTGGGTGAACTTTACCTGGCAGATATTGGCGTGCCTCCAGAGTTATATTCTCATCCTTCAATTCATTTGCAGGTTGGACCTATTTTTAGCGAAGGTGGAATCATCCGGATCCGATAACCGTGGGTGATTAATAAAAGTTGGTAATACTGTTGTGCAGTATTACCAACTTTTTGGCTTGGGGCATCATTGGCCATGAGTGAAAATACGCCTGCCGCAGCTATATCTTGGAAGGCTACTGATCAAATCAATGTCACAGAGCTGATCCGGGAATATTATTTGGTGGTCCACCCCCAGGGGTTATTATAGGCTGACTTTGCTTCTGTTATGTGCAAAGCCTAATTGAATTGACAGCAAATCAAAATAGAATATAATATTCTTAGTTGCAATCAATCGCAATAAGGATATTATGTCACATTGCCATACGATCATAAATGGGTTAAGGGAAAAAGGCTACAGGATCACTCCCCAGCGGGAGATGATCATTAATGCTGTCGCTCACAGTTCCCGACACATCACTGCCGAAGAGATAGCTGAGCAGCTTCGGAAGCATACTCAGGCAATTAATATTGCCACGGTGTATCGAACGCTGGATTTGCTCTGGCACGAAGGTTATGCCTGCCGAAATGACCTCAGCGAAGGCAGATCGGTTTACTCTACTTTCCAGCACGGTCCCCATATCCATCTGGTGTGTCGGAAATGTAATCAGGTAATTGACGCTGATATAAAAATGTTGAACTCTCTTGGTGATGATTTGCATTCAAACTATCATTTTCGCCCGGATCTGGACCATTTTTCAATCTTTGGTATTTGTCATGACTGCCAGGATTGAATTTGTCCTAGAAAACCGTAAGATGATCTATGCTGATCGACTCAGTAGACAGAGGAGTTGACCATGTTATATTCACCACAACAACTTCATATTCCTGATGGATTTTTAACTCTCATCGTATCTCTGGTTTTCTGGTTGATCACAATCGTTGTGGTGGGATTGGCTGTCTCAAACACCAATCAAAGCCTGGGTGAAAAACAAATTCCCCTTATGGGAGTGATGGCTGCCTTCATTTTTGCTGCCCAGATGTTGAATTTTCCAATTGCAGGAGGTACTTCAGGACACTTTCTGGGAGGCAGCCTGGCTGCCATAGTCCTTGGCCCTTGGGCTGGAATCCTGGTGATGACTGCGGTCGTAGGAGTCCAGGCACTTTTATTCCAGGATGGGGGTTTATTGGTCATGGGTGCCAATATATTCAATATGGGAATTATCACATCGGTGGTTGGATTTGGTCTTTATCGGATGGTCGTTTCCCAAAAACGGGGGTTGAGAATTGCTTTTGCAGGAATAGGAGCCTGGATAGCTACCATGGCAGCTGCATTATTTACCGCACTGCAATTATGGCTGAGCGGAACAACACGGTTGGAAATTGTTGTTCCAGCCATGCTGGGAGTACATGCATTAATTGGCCTTGGAGAAGCGTTGATCACCATAGCGGCATTATCTTATATCGAACAAACCAGACCCGATTTGCTGGGAATTGAACATTCGAAAGAAGCAGGTGGAAGGGGTTGGATCATTGCAGGAATCCTGGTTTCCCTAATTGCGATATTTTTATCTCCCATGGCTTCTGGCAATCCGGATGGTTTGGAAAGAGTAGCGCAGGACTTAGGATTTCTGAATCAAGGACTGGGGTCGCCTTATCAAATACTCCCGGGCTATACGATCCCATTATTTGGTGAAACAGCTCTCTCAACTATCCTGGCAGGAATTGTCGGAGCTGTAGTAATAGCTGGTTTAATTATTCTGGTAGGAAGGAATTTGCGCAGGAAAGGAGCCTAGTTACGTGGACTTGGTTTGAAACCCCCCGTTTTGAACCACTTTCTTTCCTGGATTAAGACCTCATAGAATCATCAGGGATTTTTTATGCACGTAGATGCATTTGACCATTTTCATCATAAACACAGCTCGATCCATGATCTTGATCCCCGTATCAAAGTCCTGGTTACTGTGGCGTTTATTCTCTCAAACGCACTGCTTCCAGACGGGAGTTGGCCAGCTTTTGCTTTGGCGTGGCTGGTTTTGCTGGCAGCCAATGATCAATCGGATCTGGGATTGGGTTACACATTTAAACGATCGTTTGTTGCGCTGCCATTTGCCCTGGTCGCAGTAAGCGCTATTTTTTCTCCTTTAGGTGAACCACTGGCGGAGTGGAATCTTGGGTTTATTACTCTAGTCCCCACAGATTTTGGAGTCATCCGATTTCTGAGCATATTGGTCCGATCCTGGTTATCTGTCCAGATGGGAATCCTCCTGGTAGCAACCACACAATTCCCGGATCTAATTCATGCCCTGGAACATTTACGATTGCCGAGAATGCTGACAACTGTAATAGCGTTTTTGTTCAGATATTTATTTATTCTTACCAATGAAGTTTTCCGTATCTTAAGAGCCAGAGAATCAAGGAGTGCAGGTATACCCGGCCAGAGAAGAGGCGGATCACTTATATGGCGAGCAAGGATTACCGGCAACATGGCAGGACAGTTATTCCTTCGCAGCTATGACCGTTCTGATCGAATTTATCATGCCATGATTTCCAGAGGTTATGCAGGTCACCTCAGAACCCTGAATCCTCACGAAATGAACCGGACTGATTGGATTGTATTCGGCCTGGTTATATTCATATTAATCGTAATTCAACTTGTAGGACGGATAATTTAATGCCTATAAAACATCAACCTTTATTTGAAATTCAAATTCCGGAATGTGATGGTGATCTTCTTCAGATTCAGGATTTACACTTCAGTTACCCAGATGGTTTCCAGGCTTTGCAGGGAGTTAATCTATCTCTTTGTGAGGGGGAAAAAGTTGCTCTGGTTGGTCCCAATGGAGCAGGAAAATCCACTTTAATGCTGCATCTTAACGGGATATTGGGTGAGGATTCTCCCGTTACCATTGCGGGCATGGCGGTTGAAAAAGGTAACCTGCCTATGATCAGAGCGCTGGTGGGTCTGGTTTTTCAGAATCCTGATGATCAGCTTTTTTCACCAACAGTATTTGATGATGTGGCATTTGGTCCTCTTCATATGGGCTTGCCTGAGGATGAAGTTTATTCGCGGGTGGAGGAAGCCCTTAACGCAGTACAAATGAGCGAATTTGGGGAAAGGCTTTCTCACCACCTTAGCATGGGTCAAAAGAAACGCATTGCTATTGCCACTGTCCTGGCAATGCATCCCCAGATCCTGATACTGGATGAACCTTCTGCTGGTTTGGATCCAAGGTCAAGGCGCTCTCTGATCAACTTCCTGAAAGAGCTGCCCATCACAATGCTGGTATCTACTCATGATCTCCGCATGGTCCAGGATCTATTTCCCAGGATGGTGATTATGGATGAAGGCAAGATTGCCGCCGATGGTTTGACCAAAGAGCTGCTCCAGGATGAAAAATTATTAACCGCCCATGGTCTGGAAATCCCTTGATTGGGATGTTTATCTGTTGAATTGAATTAAATAGGTATGCCTGATATGAGTACTTTACAAAATATTCCTGCTGCTGATGAATTAAAAGATCTTCCCCAGAATGGAGGGAATCTTTATAACCGACTGGTTTTTGAAAAATCTCCCTATTTGCTGCAACATGCCAGAAATCCAGTCAACTGGTATCCCTGGGGGAAAGATGCCTTTCAAAAAGCCAAGGAGCTGGATATCCCGGTATTTCTTTCCATTGGCTATTCGACTTGCCATTGGTGCCATGTGATGGAAAAAGAATCATTTGAGGATGAGGAAGTTGCAGCGCTGTTGAATGACAATTTTATCTCTATCAAGGTTGATCGCGAAGAAAGGCCTGATATAGATCAGATTTATATGGCAGTATGCCAGGCAATTACCGGGCAGGGGGGGTGGCCATTAACTGTAATTCTCACTCCTGACAAACAGCCTTTTTTTGCTGGAACCTATTTTCCCAAGGAGAGCCGATTTGGACGCACAGGGATCATGGATCTGATACCCAAGCTAAAGGAACTCTGGAACACAAAAAGGGAGGAACTAGTAGAAAGCGCAGACCAGATCACCAATCAAATCCGCTTATCTGGATCGAAGCCCGGAAAACTTATCCCGGAAATATCTCAGCTTGCGTTTGAACAACTTAGCTCCCGGTTTGATCCTATGTACGGTGGGTTTGGTTCTTCTCCCAAGTTTCCATCAGCTCATAATCTGATCTTCTTACTTAGATACTGGCATCAAACTGGTGATTCAAAAGCATTAGAGATGGTTGAAAAAACCCTTGATCAAATGCGGCTAGGAGGTATTTACGACCAGGTTGGATTTGGGTTTCACCGCTATTCTACAGATGAAGCCTGGCTGCTGCCCCATTTTGAAAAAATGCTTTACGATCAAGCCATGCTGGCGATGGCATTTACCGAGGCATTCCAAGCGTCAGGCAAAGAGGGTTATGCCAGGACAGTTCGGGAGATACTCTCCTATATTTTGCGCGATATGACCTCGCCCGGAGGAGGATTCTTCTCCGCTGAAGATGCAGACAGTGAAGGTGAAGAGGGTTTGTTTTACCTATGGTCAACATCCGAGTTCAGGGAAATCCTGGGAAAGGAAAATGGAGACCTGTTTGTTGATATATTTAACCTCAAAGATGAGGGAAATTATTATGATGAGGCAGATAAATCCAGAACCGGCCGCAATATCCTGTATCTAAAACGCAAATTTGGGGAACTGGCTGAAAATAATAATCTACCAGATGACCAGTTAAGTAGATTATGGAAAAATCTGCGCCAGACCCTCTTTGATGTCAGAGAAAAACGGGTACATCCTCTCAAGGATGATAAGATCCTGACTGATTGGAATGGCCTTATGATCGCAGCATTTGCCAAAGCGGCTGCTGCACTTGATGAACCTGAATACTTGTCAGCTGCAAAAAAGGCAGTAGATTTTGTCTGGGACCATCTTAGAGATGAAGGTGGTCGATTAATTAAACGATTTCGAGACGGCGAAGCTGGTCAACCCTCCCATTTGGATGACTATGCCTTTATGGTGTGGGGATTAATTGAAATCTATCAGGCGGATTTTGATCCCGCATATCTTCAGAAAGCGGTTGAATTGAATGAACTAATGCTGAGTGAGTTCTGGGATGAAGGATCAGGGGGCCTCTTCATTTCGTCCATTGATCAAACTGATCTGATAGTCCGGAGCAAGGAAATTTACGATGGAGCGATACCATCTGGTAATTCAGTAGCTGCAAATAACATGATTCGCCTGGCGCGATTAACCCAGAACCAGGATCTGGAACAAAAAGCTCATTTGATTGGTGAGGCTTTTGCTGAGCAGATAAATCCTGTCCCGCAGAGTTTCACCCACTTATTAGCAGGGTTATTATTCTCAAAAGGACCTTCTTATGAGGTTGTCATATCGGGGATGCCCGATGCTGAAGACACCAGGCAGATGCTCAATACAATCCAGAATGCTTATCACCCGAATGTAGTGACTCTTTTCAATCCTTCTGATGAGCCTGATTCCCTGATTTTTAAACTTTCTCCCTGGCTCAAGAACCAACCAGCAATTTCTGGAAAAGCAACAGCCTATGTCTGTCAGGACTTCGCCTGCAAATTTCCCACCACCAGTATTAATGAGATGCTTAATTTTTTGGGCAGCTGATAAAAAGCTCCAAGACAAATTTTAAAAACCCGTTCAAGGAATAAGCTGAACGGGTTTTTCATTTCTCGTGACCTACTATTTTTCTTGATCCGATTCGGACTCATTCTTATCTTCAGTTTCCCCAGCAGCCTCTGTTTCCTGGATATCACCCTTTTCTGGAGACTGTCAGTACCCTCGATTAGCTCTTCCTTTTCTTCATCTGGAGCATCCCCTTCAGCATCCGCGTCAGGGATAATTGACTCATCTTCCTCGGGTTGAGTCTCTTTCTTGGTGGGTGGCTTCAAAACTTAAAACTGCCGCGGTAATAATGACTGCCAAACCCATTCCAATTACGATGAGGGAGTTATTCCTGACTTGTAGGAATAACAATCGGATAATTTCAACTACTAGATCAGACCCTGTATCGATAAGGACTGGACTGAATCCTGTGAATTCTCTGTTCTTTAAGAATGAACTGGTAAAGAAATCAACTGCAGGGCCAGCCAGCAGGGAAATACCGAGTCCCATCAAGCCACTGATTGCCAGGGGATAACCCCACCATCTGCCCAATTCCTTGAATGAAAATACTCCAAAGAAGGCTATTACCAACAACAGAAGCAGACATACCAACGGGCTCATGTTAATTGCCCAGCGAATCCATTTTATGAGGGCTAGAGAGGGTATTTCTGAGTCAAAGAGCTCAATAGTAGGTCCTTCAGAGGAACTCGCTTCTCCAAAAATACCCTTTCCGAGATCAATTTCTCCGGGAACATCTCGCAAAGACCTCCTTAAGAGAACTTCAAGCTGGGGAGTGAAGTTATGTATAAAATCGTCCGGCGGACGGCAGTTCAGAAAATCTCCTCCCGCTTCTTCCTTTCCCTGAAGGATCCGTGTCATGTTCAACAAATCATCCTTGCTGCATTCTGGCTGGGCATCTAAAAGATGGGCGATTGCCTCAACTCCAGTTTCTCCACCAAGGCGTTCTTTTAGATCGAGTAGTGAGATCTTGATTGAGATTTCACCTTGGCCTTGGTCAATGCTATCAAATAGACCTCCAGTGACAGCCAGGACCTGATCCTCAAGCCACTCAGGAGGCAGCAGACCTTCCAGGAGCAATTCCCAATCTTTATCTGATAAGGCCTGGAAGTAACTGGGCGGTCCACCCTGGCTGGATTCAGTATCCTGGGACTCTTCATCTTGGGGTTCATCTCCTTCGCACATTGAGGGATCTTCCAGGCAGGGATTGTATCCCATGGCATATTTAATTTGTGTGGCGGCTATTTCGGGCAGCTGATCAAAAAATTCCACCTCATCAAATACATCCAGATAAAAATCCGGTGAAAAAAGTTGGGAGTTCAGGGCAAGTAAGAAGATGCTGGTAAGTGTGGATATGATAAATACCAGGACCAGAATACTTGCAATCAGTTTTCCGAAGAAGCGAAAAAGTTTTCTCATCTCAAGCCAGTTCTTTTCCTGCGACAGCTTCCCGGCAGGCGGCAAAAAATGAACCCAGTTCAGCACCGCTATTTGTAAAAAGGTATTTTCCACCGGTTTGAAAGGCCAGTCCTTCCAGCAGCACAAAATCGACTTCAGATTCAAGATCGGCAAACCCAGCTGTACAAAGAGTGATCTCGTTGGTGTTTGCTCGTTCCGGGATAACTGCCAGAATTTCGCTGGAGGAGAGACCTACATTCACGTGGCCATCACTGAGCAGGATCAGCAGCATTGGACCCTCAGGATCGGCATTGGATTCCAGTTCATTTAATCCCAGCACGAGAGCATCACCAATATTGGTTTGTTGTAAGGGAATCATCGAGCTAATGAGTGGTTTAAGCTGATCGTGTTCCAGGGTCAGGCCGTGTTCGAACATGGCTTGATTTGAGAATGTCACTAATCCAATTAATGAATCCTTGTCGGTGTTATCTTTGTCCAGCTGAGATAAGTCAATCAGGTTTATGGCCGCTAATTTAGCCAGCTCTAAGCGAGAGGGTATGCTGTATAAGTCTACCAGGCGATCAATCTCAACCTGGATCTGTTGAAAATTTCCACTGGTTTTATAATCCTCCAGTTGTTGGGCGTAGGAAGTATATCCAGAGAGCTCCAGGGCTTCGTTATAAAGCCGGAAATTGGTTTGCCACACTTCCCGAAGTTCCTGGTACTGGGGGTCATTAAGGTAGGGTAGAAATTCCTGCAAGAAAGCTAACTGTGTGTATTTGTTGACCCCATACGGACAATCAGCGTTGAGGTAAAACATGATCTGGTCTGTTGTTCCCGCAGTTGATATGAGGTTATCACTGACATCATCACAACCCGCATCAGTAAGGGAACTGCGGATCATTGCTTGAATACCTGGGAGACTGACCCCATATTCCTTAGTAATCCAATCACTTAAACTGTTATAAGATCCATGATGAGTGTCTTTTGCCTCAACTACCCCAGGATCATTTTCAGCTGCTTCCACTTGATCAGTCAGTTCAAGATATTCTGGATCATTTTGAAGCTCATCCATGCGCAGTAAAAAGGAAAGCAGATCTTCCGGTACAATGCCGGTATATACAGGTGTTCCCATGCTTCCGGATACGTCCAGGACCAGCACAATCTGAATGACATCACCAGATCCGGATTGGCTTGGTGGGGCAGCAGACATAGATCCGGCGGGTATCAATAGAGTTAATAACAGGATAAACCCACACAAGAAAAGCGGATTCTTTTTCATTTGACCTCCTCAAAAGCTTCATTTAGAAGCAAATCAGATAGGTGATGGATTATCGTCCCTGAAAATATTTTTTATATTGTGTGATGAGTTTATTCAATTCAGTTTGGGAATGTGGTATGACCTTCAGGTCTTTTTTGATTCCCAGTAAAGGTTAGAATTGATTTAGATTTTTCAATTATAGCATAGGAAGGCTGGCGATTATTCCCCGACAGTTTATTGGTATACTCTTTGACGAAAGGTGAATTTAATCAGGAGTGAAATGTTAATGTACATCTGCGTTGACTTTGACGGCACAATAGTAGATCATCGATTTCCCGAGGTAGGACCTCCTGTACCGGGAGCAGTCGATTGGATGCTGAAATGGCAGAGTGCTGGAGCAAAATTGATCCTCTTCACTATGCGGTCAGATGACGGCAGAATGGGTGATGTTCTCAGCCTGGCAGTGGAGTATCTGAAACAAAATGGGATCGAGTTATATGGTGTAAATGTAAATCCCACTCAGGACCGTTGGACCAGCAGTCCCAAAGCATATGGACAACTCTATATTGATGATGCGGCTTTCGGATGTCCCCTGATCCAACCTGAGGATTTTCAGCGACCTTGTGTCAATTGGGAGATTGTTGGTCCCGGTGTCCTGGAAAAAATTCTCGAAGAATAACCTCTCTGTGTCAAATATATCCATCCGCGGAATATTGCTGGTATTTCCGAAATCTTTGGTGATTTTGTAACCAGGAAGATGAGTTTTCGGTTATTATAAAAAAACCGGCACTATCAGGAGGAAATCTTATGACCTCTCAATCTGAAATAATTATTAGGCAGCTCTTTGAGTCTGCGGGTATTGAGGTAAACGGAAATAACCCCTGGGATATTCAGGTTCATGATCCCCGTTTTTATAACCGTATATTGCGAGAGGTTGAACTTGGATTGGGGGAATCTTATATGGATGGCTGGTGGGATTGCTTGGCTGTGGACCAGTTCATTGACCGGGCCTTGCGCGCCAGGCTGGATAAAAAAATTAAAGGAAATTGGAAAATCCTCTTACATGTTCTGCGCATAAGATTCCTCAATCTTCAGAGTTCTGCCAGGGCCTTTGAAATCGGTGAAAAACATTACGATCTAGGAAACGATCTATATCGGGCCATGCTAGATAAACGGCTGAATTACACCTGTGCTTATTGGCGAAATGCCGCTAGCCTTGATGAAGCCCAGGAAAAAAAACTAGAGCTGGTCTGCCAGAAAATAGGATTACAATCAGGAATGAAAGTCCTGGAACTGGGCTGCGGTTGGGGAAGTTTTGCTAAGTATGCAGCTGAGAAGTATGGGGTGGAAGTGCTTGGAGTAACGGTTTCCGCAGAACAGGTTGCTCTGGGAACCCAGCTTTGCCAGGATTTGCCTGTGGAGCTACGCCTGCAGGATTACAGGGAAGTCGAGGGGCAATTTGACCGGGTGATTTCAATTGGCATAATGGAACACGTGGGACATAAAAATTATCGAACTTATATGGAAGTCGTCGATCGCACTCTCAAACCGGGAGGAATCGGTTTTTTCCATACAATCGGAGCCAACACGTCTGAGATTTACGTCAATCCCTGGACCCAGAAATATATATTTCCTAACGGAATACTGCCAGCTATCGCCCAGCTGGCAGCCGCTATGGAAGGTTTATTTATAATTGAAGATTGGCATAACTTCGGACCGGATTATGATCCCACGCTGCTGGCCTGGCATGAGAATTTCGAGAAAGCCTGGCCCGATCTGAAAAAGAATTATAGCGAACGCTTCTACAGAATGTGGCGCTTCTATCTGCTTAGCAGTGCCGGAGGGTTTCGGTCCAGGCACTCTCAGCTCTGGCAGGTCGTATTTACCCGCCTGGGAGACACCCAACCGGATTGCCGGATAGTATGAAACATTTCCCGGTTGTTATCGTGGGAGGAGGTCCGGCTGGAGCTGCTTGCGCTGGCCAACTGGTGCGGGAAGAGCTGGATTGTGTCATTCTTGATAAATCTAAATTTCCCCGCCCAAAAGTTTGTGCCGGCTGGATTCCACCGGATATCTTCAATCATTTGGGCATTCTTCCCTCCCAATACCCCTACGATCTCAGCGAATTCTCTTCTTTGTCGATCTCGCTAGGTGGATTTCCTGTCACTCTGAGAGGAACTCAATATGCAATTAGGAGGGTTGAGTTCGATGATTGGCTACTTAATCAGTCGGGAGCGACATTTATTCAACACAATGTCAAGAATATTCAGCGGACAAGTGGGGGATATAGGATCGATGATCTTTTCAGTGCTGATTATGTAGTCGGGGCTGGAGGCACTCACTGCCCGGTCTACCAAGGATTTTTTAAGGATAAATATCCCCGGCAGGGTTCACAGATAGCTGCTCTTGAGGAAGAATACCGGTATAAATGGACTGATGCAAGCTGCAGATTATGGTTTTTTAAGAACCGTTTGCCTGGTTATGCCTGGTATGTCCCTAAAAAGGGCGGCTATGTAAATATTGGCATCGGGGGAAATGCACGTGTGATTGTTGAAAGGGGAAACTCGATTAAGGAGCACTGGGATAGATTTTTAGGCTTTCTTCAGGATACTGGATTGATAAACAACCGGGTTTTCCATCCGAAAGGATACACTTATTTTTTACGCGGATCAAATGATAAGCACAGAATCGATAACTTATTTTTGGTAGGAGATTCCGCGGGATTATCTACTCTTGACATGGGTGAAGGAATTGGCCCTGCAGTAAAAAGTGGCTTATTGGCAGCCCGGTCTATTCTGAATGAAAGTGAGTATTCGCTGGCTGAAATACCTCGATTCTCATTGCTGCCCAAAGCATTAAGCTGGATTATCAATAAATAGATTTCTATCAATTAAAAAGGGATATCTTATATGGAAGATCTCAAAGAAACTCACTATATCTTTCCCCTTGTCAAGCTAGACCTGCCTGATTTTCAGCATGATGGATTGATCCTGGATATTGGTGGAGGGGGAGAAGGCGTGATTGGAAAACTAAAAGGACAGGATGTTGTTGCTATAGATTTCAAGAAAGAAGAACTTCTGGAAGCTGCAGATGGACCGTTAAAAATAATCATGGATGCCAGGGAATTGAAATTTCTAGATGAGAGTTTTACCACAGCTACGGCGTTTTTTGCCTTCATGTATTTGAAAACAAAACAGGATCAACTTAAAGTATTTCAGGAGATAAGCCGGGTGCTTACACCGGGAGGAATCCTGCATGTCTGGGATATTGATCATTCTCAATTGCCTGATTCGGATAAAGAAGTATATATCCTCCACTTGCTGTACCGGATCAAAAAAGAAGAAAAAGAAACCGGGTATGGAATGCGCTGGCCAGATGAACCCCGCGGGCTGGACTATTACCTAGAAATTGCCGGCGCCGCGGGATTTAGTGAGCAGCATACCGAAAGAACCCAGAATATTTTTTACAGCCGTTTGATTAAAACTTAATCAATAAGCGTGTGTTATCTAGTGGTGTGGTTGGCAGATGAGTATCTTTCTGTGATCCATGTCTGTAAAATTTCGTCCTGACAAATCCCGGATTTGGAGTATTATTTGGTTATTAATTATTTTATTCGTTTTGGGAGGTTTTGTTGAATATTATCCATCTCTCCGATTTGCATATTGGAAAATCTAATAACCTGGAAAAATCAACCAGATTAGTCGATTGGATATTGAATAATAAGGAAGTTCATCAATCCAGCCTGGTGATCATCAGCGGAGATCTGGTTGATGACGGGGAGAACTGGCAGTTTTTACAGGCGAAAGAACTGATTGATCGATTGAGAGATGAAGAATATGTCGTTCTGGTTGCTCCCGGAAATCATGATTATGGACCGAATGGATATCGGGAAAGCCAGCAAAGCCGGATTGATTTCAAAGAATTGATATCCGGAGTAGACAGTTATCCCCATGTCTATAGTGAGGGTGGGCAGGCGTTTATTGTCCTGGACTCAATGGCAGAGGAATTTTCAACAGTAGAGTTATGGGGAGCTCAGGGGAATCTAGGAATGGATCAATTGAATAAACTTGATTTGGTCCTGGATGAACTTGCTGAAAATCCAGTTATTGAAAATATCCTGGTAGTTATGCACCATCATCCCTTCGATTATCTCTTTTACCATGGACTCAGAGATCATGCGGATCTCAAAGGAGTAATATCCAAGAGAATTGATTTCCCTCCCCGGGTCAATGTGATGCTGTTTGGTCACAAACACCTGGAACACAGATTTAATGACCCTGAGGAGAATAAAGAAGATTTGTATGGAATAGATATGATATATGCCTCAGGTCAAACTGTGGAAAGAAATAATGAAGGGAATATGATCGTTCCTGTAATGAACCTTGAAGAATATACCGTCCAGCGATTTGAAGTGAATTGATTAGCAGAATAAGGCCGGGAAGAACGATGAAACACACATCCACCATGATCCAAGGAATCCGAGCAGGTTTACCCATAGCTCTGGGGTATTTTCCAATTGCCATTGCTTTTGGTGCCCTCGCCGGCCAGGCTCAGCTGAATTGGAGTGAAGCGACCCTGATGTCAGTGATTGTATTCGCCGGAGCAAGTCAGTTTGTGGGTGTGAGTATGTTGTTGGCAGGAGCAGGAGCCGTTCAGATCATTACAACAACTTTTTTCTTGAATATGCGCCACTTGATAATGAGTCTGGCCGTTAATAATCAAATGAGGACATTTCCCCGGACTTCAAAATATCTTTTATCGTTTTTTATCACAGACGAGACTTTTGCTCTGCTGACTCTGGGAAACGAAGATCAAGATCCTGATTTTCGAACACCAATTTATATGACCGGTTTAATGCTGACAGCTTATTTTGGATGGGTATCCGGAACTATAGTTGGCGGATTGGGGGCAGGGTTCATTCCTCCCGAGATCACCACTGCGATGACGGTGGGTTTATATGGTCTGTTTATCGGTTTACTGGTGCCCCCGGTAAAAAAATCAGTCCGGTTTGCTTTGATTGCCCTGGTGAGTATGCTGTTGAACTGGATATTAAGTCAGGTTCTTGATCAGGGATGGGCGATTGTCCTGGCAATGATCCTGGCAGCGGGATTGGGCATTCTCCTGATCAAGGAGGATGAATGAAGACTGTTTATTTGATTGCTGGTATGGCAGTGGTCACATATTTGCCAAGACTGCTCCCGGCCTTATTCCTGGATCGTTTTCGATTTCCAACCTGGTTTGAGAAATGGCTAAAGAGTATCCCGTACGCAGCGCTGGGAGCATTGATATTTCCTGGAATACTGCTTGTCAAGCAAGACCAGCCACTCCTGGGATTAGCCGGGGGAGTTGTGGCTTTAGTATTAGCGCTGCTTAACCTGCATGTCACACTGGTAATGGCTGGATCAATTATAGTAGTTTATCTGCTACAAACATTATTCTGGTAAATAATCCATTTTAATCCGGCAGATCATCAAGTACCTGTTGCAAGTTATTTTTATAATTCTGAAAAGCCTTTCTGCCCTGGGCTGTTAACTGGATTTTGCTCTGAGGTTTTTTCCCCTGGTAGCCTTTATGGATTGATATGTACCCGGCCTCCTCCAATTTCTTTAGATGTGTGGCAAGATTTCCCCAGGATAAATCGGTCTGATTCTTGAGGAATACATAATCTAAACTTGTGACAACGTATAGCAGAGCCAGAATTCTTAACCGTGCGGGAGCATGGATGATCTGATTGATATCAGTCAGAGGATTGGAGTTTTTTCCGGTATTCCTGGAATCGTTCATTCAGGAAGTTCCTCATCTGGCAGGGGATAATTCTGGAAGATCTGGATCAAAATAACAATCCCCGTGAAAATAAATATACTGGACAGAACTCCGAAAGTAACCGGAAAACCGTGGTGGGAAAAGCTAAATTTTTGGTAAAGATATTCCCCTATCATTGGAGCAGCAGCTGCCAGAAATCCGTATATGTACAACCGGGTAAATTCCAGCATGTAGCCGGCCAGGCTGAAACCCACCAGTAGGACAATTGATAATCGGGCGGTCTGGATCCAGCCAGATAGATCAGAAAATTGGTAGAAGGACAAAATACCCAGTAATAGAGCTATCAGATTAAATACCAGGATGCCCAGATTGAGCCTAGACAAGCGTTTTTTGCGAAAAGATCCGAATTCAATCTTGCCAATCCTGGGCTGGATCATTTTATTCCTGACGATCCTCAATCCCAGGAAGAGTAAACCCCAGAAAGGCAAAAATACCATGGATGACCAGAAGTCACCCAGGGAGCGGCTGAGCAGGGGTGCTATCGCAAATATAAGGGTAAACGCTCCAATCTGGATATCGATGATGCCGTCCTGGATGGATTGCCTGAACATGGATTTTTCAAGGTCTTTTAAGCTGATTTGTTTTGTCATAGTTTCCTCAGGAGCGTCTATAAACAAAGAACTTTGTAATACAAAGCAAGTATAGCAAAAACAAATCAATAAGTCAAGCATAATTATTTGAAACCCTTATCAGGTTTCCATTGATATAATTCTTCTATTCAAATATCAGGATTATTTGCAGAAGGGAATAAATGATTAATACTTGTAAAAAATACCTTAGTAAGTTTTGTTTGGAAATCCCGGAAAGGCCTGTTGGCAGTGAAGGAAATCGCCTGGCTACCCGGAGATTTATGGAAATTGTCAAAGAATTTAATTGGAAGGTTGACCCAACAGGGTCTCAAGCTCTGAATTGGAATGAGGGCGGTGCTGAGTTAAGTGTTGAAGGGATAGAGTATGAAGTATACCCGAGTCCATATTCGCTTGGGTGTGAGCTGGAATCTGAGCTTGCTGGAGCCGGGACACTTTATGACCTGGACCAGTTGGATTGTTCCGGCAAAGTCCTATTGCTGCATGGAGACCTTGCTAAAGAACAACTTATGCCCAAAAATTTTATATTCTTTAACCCTGAAGAACACCAACAGATCAT
>PVMK01127142.1_pt1 | contig 17287 bp, 17 predicted proteins | sample 1853481 | NCBI WGS metagenome assembly PVMK01 (sample SAMN08533507, study PRJNA380276) | Marine sediment metagenome, whole genome shotgun sequencing project.
ATGATCATTACGACACTACTGCAGTCAAGCAAGATGCGCAAGTCTTGTTACCACTTTACCATCTAAAGGCGATGGTTGAGGAAAATATAATTGGTGAGCTATGTGATACGGTGATTAGTTTTATGGGATATCAGCCCGATGTTAATAATGTAATTACAGAAACAATCCCAGCCATAATGGACGTTGCAATACAAGAAAAAGTGGATGCTGTGCTATTGGTACCATCTTGACCACTTTGTTCCCAATCAGTTGGATTGATAGCAAGGTCATTAGAAATAGAAGGCATAAGGACCACATTAACAAGTTGGAATGAAAAGTCAGTTAAGGGTATTTTTCCCCCACGAGCTACAACGACTTCTTTAAAAAGAGGTATGACACTTGGACACCCAAATGCAGTGAATCAACAGAGACGGATACTTCTTTCAACTTTAAATTTGCTATCATACGATGCGCCAATCAAGCCTGTTCAACTCCACGAAAAATAATAGTCTTTAATAAATAGTCCCAAAAACGTGTCTCAAAACAAGTAGGCTAATTTGACTGTGTCAAAAACGACGGGTTTTGAAACTCAAGGGTGCGCTGTGCTTTCGTCGCTAAGCTCCTCACCCTCGTATAACAAGGGATAAAAGGAAAATTGCTCGGCGCGCAATTTTTCCAAAATTTTCTTCCACTTTGTTCAAGAAAAACTTCTATTATCTCTCGTGTTATATGTAATGATTTTAAGGCTTACAAATTTTTTGGAGGATTTATGAGTAGCAAAGGTAGTACTATGAGGGGATTTCTTTGGATGTTTTTCATTTCTATCTTACTATTTTGGCTTCCACTTATTGGACCACTAATTGCCGGACTTGTAGGTGGTAAAAAATCCGGAGGTGTCGGCAATGCAATTCTCGCAGCAATATTTCCGGCAATAATATTAGGAATATTAGTATCTTCATTAACCGGTGTTCTATCCGGTTTATCGTTGGTTGGTCTTGTCGCTGGTGCGGGTGTTGTAGTATTAGCAATAACACATATCGGACCATTGCTTGTTGGTGCAATTATTGGTGGTGCTTTAGGGAAATGATAGATTCTACTGAATTGGAACAATCTTAGATATTTACGTAAAATCAAAATTTCATTAATTGATAGCAATTATTATGATGCTTGTGATTTCCCATTAATTGTTAAATAAACTAGTTCTCAAATCATACAGATCGCAATATTATCTAATATAAACAAGATGTAAATTGCCAACTTAATTTTATTGTATAAATGGTAAAGACAAATATGAAAAAGAAAATTAGAATTGGAATTATGGGATTTGGCAGAATTGGTCGGAATTTATTCCGATTAGGTTATGATAATCCTTTATTTGATTTTGTAGCGATTAGTGATTTAGGTGAGCCAGAAGCAATGCATTATTTATTGATGAGAGATTCAGTTTATGGCACAATGACCGAAGATGTAAAACTCGAGGGTAATTACTTAAAGGTTCGACATCAAAATACTAGATTATTGGAAGGCGGCAAACCGGGAAGTATTCCATGGGATGCGTACGATGTGGATTTTGTTCTCGATGCAACCGGTAAATATCATTATAGAACTGATTTGCAAGCGCATATTGATGAGGGCGCAAAACGAGTTGTTGTTGCAGTTCCGCCTGTAGATACGGTTGACAGAATTGTAATTGCCGGAATAAATGATGATGAAATTGAAGCACACGATAAATTGATATCGGTTACTTCTTCAACCACTCAAGTATTGGCGTTAATGGTCAAGATGCTGGATGAAAAATATGGTGTTGAAAGGGCGATGATGACATCAATTCATGCTTATACATCTGATCAACCACTGGCTGATGCAGTAAGATCTGACCTTCGTAGAAGCCGCTCGGCTGCAGAAAATATAATCCCTAACGATAATGAATCTCCACGCCTAGTTAGTGAATTAATGCCAAAATTCAAAGGTAAGTTAGATGGAATGGCATTAAATGTTCCAGTTCCTGACGGCTCTTGCGTGGATCTTTCTACCGAACTCAGAAATATGCCTTCTGTTAAAGAGTTGAATGCAGCAATTAAATCCTATGCAGACGGTTCGCTGAAAGGAATCGTCGGTTACACCGATGATCCAATTGTTTCATCTGATGTTTCCGGCACTAGCGAGACAATGATTTTTGATGGACAAGCAACGATGATAACGCAAGGTAAACTATTAAAAACTCTCTGTTGGTATGATAATGGATGGAGTTTTTCAAAGCGGATACTTGAGTTAATAGAGGCTTATTCAAAATTGGAGGTGAAATAATGAGAATTGCTATTAATGGTTTTGGAAGAATTGGTCGTACAGTTTTCCGGATTATCAATGCAAGAGATGATTTTGAAATTGTAGCGCTTAATGATATTTCGCCGTCGGATTCATTAGCGTATTTGTTGAAATACGATACAGTAATGGGACGTTTCCCTGATAAGATTGAATTAAAAGGAAATGTTCTTGAGACAAGTAAAAATAAAGTCAAGATGTTGGAAGAACGAAATCCCGCAGACTTGCCTTGGAAAGAGCTCGGAATTGATGTTGTAATTGAAGCAACAGGAATATTTCGTACTAGGGAGACTTTATCGGCGCACTTAAAAGCCGGTGCTAAACGCGTTATTTTAACTGTACCTGCAAAAGATGAAATTGATTATACGGTTGTTATTGGAGTAAATGACGACGGATTAAGAAAAGAACACTGCATTATTTCAAATGCGAGTTGTACAACCAATTGCTTAGCTCCAATGGCAAAGGTTTTAAATGACGCATTCGGTATCGAATATGGTGTGATAAACACCATCCATGCCTACACTAACGACCAGCGTCTCGCCGATGTGCCGCACAGCGATTGGCGTCGCGGTCGCACGGCGGCAGAAAATGTGATACCAACTACAACCGGGGCAGCACGAGCTGTTGGAGTCGTATTACCTGAATTAAAAGGAAAACTTGACGGTATTGCAATGCGTGTACCGGTTCCGGATGGCTCAGTTGTTGATTTAGTAGCTAGACTTAAACAGGATGTTACTGCAGATCAGATTCACGGCGCAGTAAAAGCTGCTGCATCATCAACAAGATTAAAGAATGTTTTAGAATATTCCACTTTGCCGGTTGTTTCTAGTGATATAATTGGCAATCCGCATTCATCAATTTACGATGCCCCTTTTACTAGAGTTATCGAAGGTAGATTCGTAAAGACATTGAATTGGTATGATAATGAGTGGGGTTATTCTAAGCGTGTAGTTGATTTAATTGATTTACTTAGAAATTTAGATTAATATAATATTGTAAATGATAAAACCCTCAATGACTTTAAAACCTTGAGGGTTTTTTTGTCATTCCCAATTTAGTCGGGAATCCATATTATTATTCTAACAATTCAGCAATATCCTTGTAATAATCTAAACTCTCCGGATTGGCAAGAGCATCTCGATTACCAACGGTTTTTCCACCGATTATCTTTTTTACAGCAATTTCCACTTTTTTACCATTAATTGTATATGGAATATCAGGTGTTTCTAATACCTTTGCGGGGATATGACGTGGTGAACAATTTGATTTAATAGATATTTTTATTTTTTTTATCAATTCATTGTCAAGATTATACCCATCATTTAATTTAACAAAAAGGATAACTCTTTCATCGCTTTGCCATTCCTGACCGATAACCAAACTGTCATCAATCTCAGGCATATTTTCCACTACTCTATAAATTTCTGATGTACCAATTCGCACACCACCTGGATTTAGTGTGGCATCGCTTCGTCCGTGCATTGTTATGCCACCATGCTTACTAATAGAAATGTAATCGCCATGATGCCAAATTCTAGGGTATTCTTCAAAATATGCTTTTTTATATTTTTCTCCATTTGGATCATCCCAAAAATAGATGGGCATGGAAGGGAAGGGGCTGGTGCAAACTAATTCCCCTTGGTTATTTATTAGTGATTTTCCATTTTCCGAGAACGCCTGAACATTCATTCCTAATCCTTTGCATTGTATCTCTCCACGATAGACCGGCAAATTTGGATTTCCAAGAACAAAGCAGGAAACAATATCAGTTCCTCCGGCAATTGATGAAAGCGTCACATCCTTTTTAACATTTTTATAAATATAGTCAAAACTTTCATCCATGAGTGGAGAACCGGTTGAGAGGATTGTTCTAAGTGTTGGCAATTTATTATTAGCGATTGGATGAATTCCTGCCGTATCACAACTTGCAATATATTTTGCACTGGTTCCAAAAACGGTAATCTCAAGTTCATCTACTAAATTCCACATCGCATTTCCGTCCGGATAAAATGGAGAGCCATCATACAAAACTACGGTAGAGCCAATCGCAAGCGAGGATACTAACCAGTTCCACATCATCCAACCACAAGTTGTAAAATAGAAAATTGTATCTTCGCGAGTTAGATTTGAATGTAAACGCAGTTCCTTAAGATGTTGTATTAATGTTCCACCGGCTCCGTGTACAATAGCCTTGGGCATTCCGGTAGTACCTGATGAATACATGATATAAAGCGGATGATCAAACGATAATTGCTCAAATTGCAGGTCAATTACTTTATTCTTTTTTACAAAATGTTGATAGCTGATTCCCCTTGGTATATCATCAACATTAACTGAATGAGAAATATATGGATTGACAACAACATGTTTTAATGAAGGTAATTTTTCTGCAATTTGTTTCACCTTGTCAAGATAATTGAACTTTTTGCCATTATAATTATATCCATCTACAGTGAATAATAATTGAGGCTTTATCTGTTGAAATCTATCCAAAACACCTTTTATACCAAAATCAGGGGAACAGGAACTCCAAATTGCACCGATTGATGCAGTTGCAAGCATCGCTATTACTGCAATCGGCATATTAGGTAAAAACCCGGCAATTCTATCTCCCGACTGAATACCCGTATTTCTCATTGCACCTGCTAATACTGACACTCTATCATATAACTGTTTATATGTGAGAGATTGCACTTTTCTACTTTCACCCTTAAAAATGAGTGCAATTTTATCATCTCGATGTTGTAAGAGATTTTCGGTAAAATTTAATTTAATACCGGAGAACCATTTTGCTCCAGGCATTTCAGAATCATCATCAACAATCGATATGATTTTACCTGTATGAATTATTTTGCTAAAATCCCAAAAGGTATGCCAAAAATCAGCTATATTTTCTACAGACCAATTGTGTAATTCGTCGTAATTTTGTAAAGATAATTGATGATGATAATTCACAAATTCTGTGAATCTTGTCATTTGTGAATCTTGGATTTGGTTTTTTGTTGGTATCCAGAGTATCTTTTTTACAGGATTTTCCATATAAAAAAAATACAAGTGATAAATATGATAATCACACAAAATTTAGTTATTAAAAGAATAAGAAAATTATGAAAATAGCATTTTTAACAGCTGGTGGCATTGCGCCTTGCTTATCCGCTTCGATTGGAGCGTTAATTGAGGAATATAATAAGTTAGCTCCTAAAGCGGAACTAATTGGTTATCTGAATGGATACAGGGGATTATTGTTAGGAAATAGTATCAGCATTCCAGAATCGGTAAAAAACAATGCAAAAGTTTTATATGAATTTGGCGGTAGCCCAATTGGTAACAGTCGCGTGAAACTAACTAATATTGAAGATTGTGTGAAAAATGGTTATGTCAAAGAAGGTGAAAATCCTTTGCAAATAGCGGCAAACCAGTTAGTAAAAGATAAAATTGATATTTTACACACCATTGGCGGTGATGATACGAACACGATGGCAGCCGAATTAGCTAAATATTTAAAAGACAATAATTACGATTTGACTGTTATTGGTATGCCAAAAACTGTGGATAATGACGTAATACCGATAACTCAAACTTTGGGTGCCTTGACCGCAGCTGAACAAGGAGCAATTTTCTTTGAAAATATTGTGAACGAAAATACAACAAGTACTCGCCAATTAATTATTCATGAAGTAATGGGTCGCCACTGCGGATGGCTTACAGCTGCAACGGCGGTTGCTTATCGGCATCGTTTAAACAAACGAATATTTTTACCGGAAATACAACTCTCAAAAGACAGATGGGATATTGATGCTGTCTATGTACCCGAATTACATTTTGATATGAAATCGGAAATGAACCGATTAAGAAAACGGATGGATAAAAAAGATTGCGTTAACATATTCTTGAGTGAAGGGGCAGGCAAAGAAGAAATTGTCGCTGAATTAAAATCTAATGGAGAGGAAGTACCAAAAGATGCTTTCGGACATGTCAAATTGGATTTAATTAATCCGGGAAAATGGTTTGCAAAGAAATTTGCAAAAGAGTTAAAAGCAGACAAAACTTTAGTACAAAAAAGTGGTTATTTTGCACGATCGGCTGCACCGAATTCAAGAGATTTAGCTCTAATTAAAGGATCAGCAATGTTAGCAGCTGAATGTGCAATCGCCGGTGAAAACGGCGTAGTGGGAATGGATTATGAAGCAAATGATGAGTTAAAACTTATCGATTTTCAAAGAATTAAAGGTGGCAAAGAATTTGATATTAAACAAGGATGGTTTCAAACATTATTGAAATCCATTGGACAAATTTAAATTTATAAAGGAGAGATCATGAAAAAATTACCCACCAAATTAAATACAGATAGAAGATTCCCAACAAATATGATGACAGCCCACGCATTATGCTTAAAAGCGAAGAATGGTGAAAAGGGAAATCAAAAAGGAAAACGGTACGCTGTGCCAGCCTTCAACATAACGCATTTTCAAGGAATAAATGCAGCTTTTAAAGCATTTGAGCTATTAGGATCATCAGGGCTTTTGGCTGTATCGAATTCAGCATTAAAACATTTTGGCGAAGGCGATGCAATTTATGGATTGGAAGTTGCCTCCGAATATATCGCTAAAAAAGCGGGTAGATCTAATGTAAAAATTGCTACACATTTGGATCATGGAGATTACATCTCTGATGCCGGAAGACGAGTTGTACAGGCATCTGTTCAGCATTTAACGAGCGTTATGGCGGATAATTCCACCGACAAAGTAGCAAAGAAAGCCATGCCTTTACAAGATAATGCCGACTTGACACGGGAAGTTGTGGATATGGCACATCCACTTGGACTCTCGGTGGAGGGTGAATTAGGAGTGTTGGCGGGCGAAGAGGATGAAGACACAAAGTCTGAATTTTCGACATATACAAATCCTGATGAATTAGATCAGTTCTTACAGCAAACAGGCGTTTTAATGTTAGCTCCAACAATCGGAACAATGCACGGACCCAATAAAGGCAAGCCGGGTTCAAAGGTTAAATTGAATATTAAATTAGCACATGAGTTGCTCGCTGTTGCTGATAGGATTAATCCCGAGATAACATTTGTTGCACATGGAGCATCTACACTTTATCCCGAAGTTGTAAAATATGCTGTTGAGCAATTAGATAAAATGAATGATCAAATGAATTCAAAACAAAAATGGTTAGATTTTGTAGGAACTGATTGGGATCAAATCGAAGGATTAATCGGAGCAGGTTTCTGTAAGATCAATACAGATACGGAAAATCGTCAAACATTCCTTTCAGCATTGCTGGGAGCAATCAGTGAAACAAGTTCAAAAATTGATATCCGTTGGTATGACAATCAATGTACTGATGCCCTGATAAAATCATATATCCAAAAATTGATTATGGCAGGTAATTATGGTGTATGGTACGAACCAAAAATTGATGTGAAAAAATATCAATTTAATTTGAGCAAAAGTTTATCTGATTTGATTTAGTAAAATATCAACCATGCGAAGGTTTTAAAACCTTCGCATGGCGTATTTATATGTATTCGATTTATACTAGAGTTTTCCAAACCACATCAAAAGTCCAATAACCATAAAACTTCCTGCAGCAATTTTTTGAATGACATCAACCGGTACTTTCGTCTGCAGCCATCCTCCAAACAGAATCGCTATTGCGGTTAAAATAGTAAATGCTAACATGGCACCTACAAACAAACCCCAACCCGACAATCCTTTCGATTTCATAGCTAATATTGCCAACTGAGTTTTGTCACCTAGATCAGCTAAAAAGATTGTTCCAAATGCTAATAATATTGTTTTCATAATATTTCCTATAATTAATTGTTCTTAATTATTTAATAAGTAATGATTTTCTTTGTCTGCTAATTCTAAAGTTCGCAATTCATAGGCACCAAATCCTTCAGTAATAAACGGATCGGATTCTGCAATTATTTTAGCTTCTTTAATTGATTCAGCTTTAATTATCACTATTCCGCCGCCATGATCTTTAAATGGACCGCATAATATTAATTGACCATTTTTATCTAATCTTTTTAAATGTCCGACATGCATATTTATTACATCAGTGGTGTAATCTTTTTTACGATTAATTAAAATTACATACCTGGTATTGTTTGAATTATTATCCATTTCTTCCTCTATTAATGAATGCGAACGAAACAAATAATATTATTGATGAAATAATCCCCGGATAAAATGGTTCAATTCTTAATGCAAAATTTGAAATAGTGCTATTAAGAATAAACCATAATATTGATATAGAAACTGGAATTATTAATAAAATCTGTCCCTGCCAATTTCTAAATTTTAATTTAGTTAATGTTATTAGAAATGGGATTAGTAATCCGGGGACCAAGATTGAACCGATCATGTACCATAATTTTACTACCGATGGAAACGAATAGGCCATTACAATTGCAATGATTGCCATAATAATTAATCCTAGACGAATTAGTGATGCTGAATTATCAATTCCATTTTTATTTTTAATACGACCAATAATATCTCTACCAAATGTGAATGCGCTTATGAATCCGAGCGAGTCAATTGTAGACATTATTGTTGCTAATAATCCGGTGATGAACAAGCCGTAGAATAATGACGGAAGTAACGCTTGTCCGAGAGCAGGGAAGGCGAATAGCCCTTGTCCTTGAGGCAGCAAAACTCGTGCATATAATCCTGAAGTGAGTGTTAGCGAATCAAATACAAACCAAAATATCACGGAGATTAGAATTCCTTTTTGCGCCGTTTTCGGTGATTTTGCCGCCGCGCAGCGCTGATAAAATCCGGGGTCAATGAATGTCCACATCGCAATGAAGAACCAAACAAAGATATATTGAATTGAATTTCCGCCGGTTGGAGATAGATGCTCTGCCGGTAATTGTTTAATCATTTCTAACGGTGAACCAATTTTTATCCAGGCAAATATTATCAATAGTATAAATCCACCGAACATTAAAATAAACTGAACTACATCGGTACGAACAATTGCTCCAAAACCACCTTTCCAAATATAAATTAGACTAAATATAGTCGCCGCTATTAATGCCCATAAAAACGGTATCCCGATGGTATATTTGAGTAAAATTCCTATGCTTAAAATATATGGGGCAGGACTTGCCAAAAAAAGTAGAAATACGCCACTAATTACTCCTGCAGTTTTTCCAAATCGGTCATGAATATGATCCGGTATAGAGACGAAATTTAATTTCCTAATACGCGGAGCTATAAAAATCGCGAATAGAATTGCGAAAAAATAGTATGGTAATCCAAAAATAAACCAAGTCTGGATTCCAAAATTGTAAGTATTTTCACCGATTCCCAAAATTCCACCGTACCAAGTTGTAACTAGAGTAGCGACAAATCCCGGCAAGCTGAGTTTGCGACCCGCGAGAATATAATTATTTGAATTTTCAGAAGAAATTTTGTTCCGGTAAAAACCGATAGTAATTACAAGTATAAAATAGATTATTATTATAGAAAAATCTAAAAAGTGCATTGCACTAATGGTGACCTCGGAAAAGCAACAGTCTATTAGATGATTTTACTGTAAATTTATTACCTGTGGCTGAGTTACTTACACCTTGTCCCGAAGGTGAGAGGGATTGTTTTGTTAACGAATACTTTAATCCCTTGGTCGTGACAGACTTTACCATATAAACTGCTATAAGAGAAATATGCTGATCTTGAAATGAATTAAAAGTGTGTTTACCATTTATACATTCTACAGTATATATATCTGTGACCAGTTTAATTTTAAGCTTTCTATGATATTTTATTAATAATAACATATTTGCCATTGCGAGATCATCACGGATTCCGGTTGCACCAAGAACAGTAATTTCTTTAACTAATGAATCAATGCAAAAATCAAAGCACTTTTCAAGGTCAGTATTGTCTTGTTTTGGAATATGAAGGAACTCTGATTCCTTAAAATCTTTAATATTTTTGATAGAATCCATGTCTCCAATGATGAATGCTGGATCATATCCATGGTTTTTTAATTTATTTGCTGATCCATCAGTGCTAATAATTGTTTTAGCATTTTTTATTAATTCTTGCGGATAATCGTGTGATGGGTATTTGCCATTAGCCACTATAACTATTGGTTCTATTAGTTTTTTCTTTCTCATGATATTGCTTCCCACTTTGAATCGAATTGCTTTTTATAGCCTCGATTAATTTTTAAATCCAATTTATTTTGAGATGATTTTGCTTTATTTATATATATCTCTGATCCGAAATATTCACGAGCAAGTCTTGAAACAGGTAGTATCATCGGTGCAGGTTTCCAAAGAAATACAGAATTTAAATTTCTATCAATTAACTGTCCTTCCGAGCATGCCCATGAAAGTTGGTTTAATGAAATTTTAGCGTTTCGCATTTTATCCAGAGCGTACAAAGTTCCTTGTTTACGCGGATTTATAAATATGAATCTTCTGCCGTAAAAAAGACCGGTATGTAAGTAGTTTGGAACTATTACAACCCCATCTGTTCTAAGACGTTTTGCCATCCAAAAGAAAATTTCAAATATTATGCTGCTTATCCCAAGTCCTGGGTAATCTTGCCCGGGTAGCTGTGGTCTCCTTCGGGCGAATTTTTTTAATGGATTCTGCAATAAAAACCACTCGACAACTAACAAGTCAGCCGGAGGATATTTCTTCTCACCTAAAGGTGGAGATTTAAAAGTACTACGCCGCATAACTAACTCGCCCGACAGCACCAATTTATTTCCAATTCGATGGCTAATTTGTACTCGATGTTTATAAGAATCACTTGTGTCCAAATTAATAATTGGCTCCAACAAACCAACATCTTCTAATTGATCAAAATAACCAAAATTTCTAAGTGTAAATTCTATACCGCGAGTGCTAAAAACCCCCATAAATCGTGAAGTACCGCGACTAGTCGTAAGATCGTTAAACAATTCTTCTTGAGTCAAAGAAAGTGACTCTGAATCTTGAAAAGCTAAATCACGTTGAATGTGTTTTACCAAGTTTCTATATTTCTTGGGGCGCGGTTTTAATAATGTATTTATATCAGGAAGCATATAATAATTTACAAGATTTTCGATTTAAATGGCTGTATGTTTGAAAGAAAAAAATAATGTAAATTTCTGCCCGATTATTATGGATTCAAAACAATTCACAAATATTTTATATAAGTTTATTTCACATAAACCGTGGGCATTAGTCATCGCAATTATTGCGATAACAATATTATTTCTATTTGGTGCATTAAAACTTGAATTTGACCCGTCGCTAAAGTCGATGGTGCCCAAGCAGCACGAGTTTTTGCAAACCATGGACGAGATTGATGACCTGTTCGGAGGCACCACGATCTTAGTTTTGGCTGTCGAATCAGACAGTTTATTATATGATCACACCTTAGAAAAATATAAAGCATTTGCCGATTCTCTAGCTGAAATAGACGTTATTGACAAAGTAGTTTCATTGTATTCTGCATCAAGAATATCAAGCTCAGAAGACGGTTTTCAGATTAATCCGTTGATAGAGCAATTTCCAAATACCGATGCGGAAGTTGATTCATTAAAATACTATCTAAATTCAACAAGTCGCGTTATCGGCAATATTATTTCAGATGATTTTCGAATGATGTCGTTTATTTGTCAGCTGACAGTTTCATTTGACTACGATGAACATAAACTTATCAGTGCGATTGAAGAATTAGTTAAGCAATTTGAAGGACCTGAAAATATTTATTTTGCCGGAATGCCTCTAACACGCGCCAATGTTACTACCCAAATGCGTCGCGATATGTCAATTTTTCTACCAGTTGGGTTAGCATTAATGATATTGTTTTTAGCTTTCAGTTTTAGAAGTTGGTTGGGCGTTCTATTACCGTTAACAGTAGTAGTTATTTCAACTATATGGACTTTGGGATTAATGGGCTACCTCGGTCTTGACCTACCATTTACAGGAATTTTAATTCCTGTAATGTTGATTGCAATAACCAATAATTACGGTATTCATATAATATCACACTATTATGATTATTCTAAAGATGATTTAAAGGCCTCGCGAGTACAAATTATAAAAAAAACATTGGAAAGTGTAAGTTTTCCAATATTTATTGCCGGATTAACTACAGTTTTGGGATTCTTAGGTTTGTTAAGTCATATTTTACCTAAAGCCCGCGAGCTTGGAATTTTTGTGGCTTTCGGAATTTTTATAGCATTTATAATAAGTGTATTGTTAATTCCTGCTATTCTGAATATTGCAAAGAGACCGGCTCTTTTAAGTAATCCTCTAAGTTTTAGACGTATCAATACCGGTCTAAACCACTGGGGCAAGTTTTTTATAAAATATAATCGCATTGCGATTATATTTACGATCATTGTATTGATAATTGCCGGCTTTGGAATAAAATTAGTAAGCGTTGATTCCAATCCTAATAATTATTATAAAAAAGATGCAAGAATCAGGATTCATAACGATGCTATTTCGAAGGGTTTTGGCGGTACAGCGCAAATATCAGTTTTGATTGAGGGGAATGCGTTTGATCCGCAAGTACTACAGAATATTGAGTTATTGACAGATCATTTTAAAAAATATCCACTGGTCAGCCAAACTGCTTCCATAGTAGATGTCGTTAAAACAATTCATATGGCATTCAATAATGGTGACTCAACATATTATGTCATACCTGATGATGAAGAATTAATTGCTCAATATATATTCCTGCATGGTTTAACTGATGAGCAATCCGGTATATCAGTGCTTATTGATGATATTGATTGTCCTGAAAACTCACAGTTAATTGTCAGAATAAAGGAAATTAATACAAATCAGATTTCTACTATTGTAGATGAAACACAAGAATTCATTCAAACAAATTTTGCCGATATGGGTGAGATGAAATTGTCGGGTGGGGCTGCTATGCTGGGAACATTAGCACAATTAATAGTAAAAGGGCAGATGGTTAGCTTAATAATTTCGCTGATTGTTATGTTTATTATTATGAGCCTTGTATTCAGGTCTATCATCGGTGGAATCATATCGATTATACCGCTGATTTCTGCAATAATAATCGTATTTGGATTTATGGGATACGCCGGGATTGATTTGGACATTGCAACCGCTATGCTATCGAGCATAATGATTGGAGTTGGAATTGATTATTCTGTTCACTTTTTATGGCATGTAAAAGAGCACATCAAAGAAGGACAAGAGTTGAATACGGCAATTTTTACTACGTTAAGATTATCCGGAAAAGGAATCGTATTTAATGCTTTTTCAGTAATAATTGGATTTTCAGTATTACTGTTTTCAGTTTTTGTCCCGGTTAATTTCTTCGGATTATTAATTTTGCTATCTATTGGGATGTGTTTGATAGGTGCTTTGGCGCTATTGCCTGCAATTATTAGTCTATTAAAACCAAAATTTCTATTTAAATGAAAAAATTATTATTACTACTATTTAGTTTAGCGGTTTCATTATCCGCTAGTGATTTAACCGGGCGCGACGTGATTATGAAAATGGAGTCGGCGGAAAAAGTACTGACCACACAGATGAATATCAAGTTAACGCATACTGACGTTAAACGTGGTATAGAGAAAGTACGCATCCGTGAAATGGTGAGGTATCTAAAGAGATATAATAACGGTAATTATAAAAGTAAATCTCTATTAAGGTTTATAAAACCGGACATTGTTAAAGGAACCGGATTTTTAATATGGTCAAATCGCTCGGGTGGAAATGATCAATGGTTATTCCTCCCTAAATTAAAAACAACTAAACAAATTGAGTCAAAAGAAAAAACTTCTCGATTTATGAATACAGAATTCTCTTATGAAGATTTGGAAAGTTTCAACCAATCAGATGAGCAATATTTTTTAAATTGTATAGAGATTTTTGAAGATAAAAACTGTTATATAGTTGAAGTTATTGGTCATACACAAACACAATATAAACGTCGTCTAGCATGGATAGATAGTAAAAATTGGTTACTACATAAAGTAGAATTTTATGATAAGAACGACAAGCTACTTAAAATTTTATCTATAAATGATTATCAAAATTTTGAGAAATATAATTTTGCATCAAAAATGATAATGAAAAATATCCAAACAGGTTCACAAACTGTTATGGATTTTGCTGATATAAAATATAATATTGATCTGCCCGATAGTTTCTTTACAAAAGAATCATTAGTTAAACCATAAAATCCATTCACACAAATGGAAGATTTCTCACATCTATCTTTTGGGTCGGAGTTTAATTTTTAGGCGTAATTAATAAAAGTGGGTAGTTATGTTTGGCAAGTAGTTCATCTGATTAGCAAGTTCTGTATGGTTTTTAAATGATTTTCCTCGTATCTCATTAGAGTCTACATGCGTTGACCGGTAAGCTAAAAACAACCCTAGCGGGTTGTTTTTTTGATCACTTGTTTAACGATTCAAGTATTTGTTTGATGATCTTGATGATCTCAGCAAGCATTAGTTAGTCACCTCCTTTCTATTGTCTTTTTCAAGTTCATTGATTACTTCATGATAACAGTCTCCGTCTTCTTGATTATTTAGGTCCCAAGCATAAGTAACCGTTGGGTTTGCTTCAGCGGGGAACTGCGGATAACGTGAACCAATGAGCATGATCTCTTTTATCTCTTCAATTAGTTCAGTTATGGTTACCTTCCTTCTAATAGTTAAATGTCCTTTGTCTTCTTCTATTGAATCATAATCTAATCCAACCACAAAGTCTCTTACATTAGTAGGGCAGTTCATCGTTTTTAGTTCCGTCTAGGATATCAAGTAACTTATCCATCCTAACCTTTATCTCACTCAGGTCCTCAGCAGTCCATGGTTTGGTACTCTGACCGATTGAGCCCGTCGCTATCTTAAGTGCTACCTGACGGTGAATGTCTGCTGTACGGTCATCTAGGTACTTGAGACTAGTTTGTTGAGGCTTATGCTGTATGTTGCCATTAGCCGCGGTTACCTGCCATTCCAGCTCACCGTTCGCATCCTGATTCCTGCGCAAGACAAGACGTGCTCCTTTTCCATACTGCATAAGTTTCAGATGCAGGGAATCTTCAGCAAAGATACTTTGCTCAACACCTTCATATTCTACTCCGTACAGATTCCATGGTCCGTATTGGCTCGCACCTGATTTGCATTGATCGTAGGTTAGCATTACCGGATAATCATGATTTAACTTCCTCAGCTGCATAGTTTTCATTTTATCATTCATAGGTACTCCTTATTAAACAAAACCCCTAACATTGTGTTAGGGGTTTCCATAGTACATATACCTGAAAATCAGGCAGAATTGTAGGAAAACTAGTTAGCTTATTTTAGAGTTGATGTTTATATTTCTGAAAATAAAATAATTACTTAATTACCTAAATATAATAACCTTAACTGTAAAGTTAACTTCCAACTTTTATTAATTATACTAATTTTTATATAAAAAATCTCCCCCTGAATAAGGGGGAGATTTTGTGATACTATGTATTAAGGTTCTACTATGCTGTCGCAATTTTCGGAGGTTTAACCATCGAGATTATACCTGCAGCAACCAAACAGAGGATACCACAAATTGTAAACGCAAGCGGGAAATTACCTACATCTCCTAATTTGCCACCTAAAATTGGTCCAAAAATGCCACCTATACCATATGCTAAAAATACCCAACCATAGTTTTGTCCAATGAATTTAGCTCCAAATGTATCTGCTGTAATAGTTGGAAAAAGTGCAAAATTTCCGCCAAAATTAAATCCTATTAGAGTAGCACCAAGGTAAAGTAATGCAGGTGTTCCGGCCATCCATTGAAACAATATTACCATAATACCTTGTGTTGCCATCATAATCATAATAGAATTGCGTCTACCAAGTTTATCGCTAATTGCACCCCAAGCAATACGCCCGAAACCATTTGCTAAAGAGAAGAATACTGCCATCGCAGTTCCAGCGATACCTGATGCAGCAGCTTGAGATAATCCTGAATCTGTTAGTGCTTGCATAGGAAATAATTTCATTAAGCCGATACTCATTAAACCAGCGCTCGCACCAAATACAAAGGTTAACAAAATCATATAATATTGAGGGGTTTTTAACATTTGTGAACTAACCAAATCAGCAACTTTGGTAGTTTTACTATCTTTAGCTTCTTCAGGTGGAATCCAACCTTCCGGTTTCCAGCCTTCGGGTGGGAATACCATCCATATTCCACCAATCATAACTGTGACAAAAAAATACAACGCCGTAAATTGTAAAAGTAGTACTTAAGCCAAGATTGGCAATTAAATTGCCCCAAGCGCCTGCTAACTTAACCCAGAGCATCGCTCCAAAACCAAATCCCGCTACTGCTAAACCTGTTATTAATCCTTTTTTATCAGGGAACCAACGCATTCCTACCGCAATTGGTACAACATAAGCTAATCCAATTCCTGAACCGCCAATAATTCCAATAAAAAAGAAAATAGACCAGAAACTAGTTCCACCAAATAATCCTGCCAGTAAATATCCAAGACCTAGAACTATACCTCCCGAAAATGCTAATTTGCGTGGTCCCCATTTAGGAAGTAACCGTCCAGCAATTACCATTACAATTGCGAACAGCGCTAACCCAGCGGCAAAGACTGCTTGTGTTTGTGCTTTTGTCCAATCGGCTTCAACTAATTTTGGCGTAAATACGCTCCAGGCGTAAATAGCACCTAAACATAATTGAATTAGAATTGCACCAATTACAACAAACCAACGATTTTTAATATTTCCATTACTCATTTTATTTCCTTATTTGAATTATTTAGATTTTAATAATTTAATATTTGTATTGAATTGAATTTGAAACTACAATTTAATAGGATAATACAGTCCAAATTTACAATTATTTAATATGAATCTGAAAGATGAACATATAAAAAAATACCCGCGATATTTAATTCATGCAGGTATTTTTTTTATTGGACAAGTGATTAATTACGAAGTGGTTTGCCTCTCTTAAGCATAAATCGAATCC
>PVMK01155983.1_pt1 | contig 17281 bp, 21 predicted proteins | sample 1853481 | NCBI WGS metagenome assembly PVMK01 (sample SAMN08533507, study PRJNA380276) | Marine sediment metagenome, whole genome shotgun sequencing project.
GTGGTACGACGATAGCCGGCCTGCACGAATTAGAAGCCGCCGGCTTCAACGGTATCATCATGAATGCAGTTGAAGCGGCGACTGAAAGATCGAAAGAGCTTGGCAAATGAAGATTCGTAAAGCCGGCATAGTAATCAAACAGGACGCTGAAAAACCCCGTCAGATCGGCAAGGAACTTGTCAACTGGTTCTCTGGTAAAGGTATAGAAACAGTTCTCGACCAGGTAACCGACGATCTGGATGTACTGGTGATTCTGGGTGGCGACGGCACCTTGCTGCATGTTGCGGGTAAGGCCAGCAGGCATGAAATACCGGTTATGGGCATCAACCTGGGCGGCCTGGGATTTCTTACCGCCGTATCGGAGGAAGAAAGAACAAAAGCCCTGGCTTCTTTATTAGAAGGTCCTGTGTCAATTGAAAAAAGGATGCTTCTTAAAACCAGGCTCCGCAAAGGAACTGCTGACACGGCTGAATCCACCGACTATCATTTTGCCCTTAATGACGTGGTTATAAGTAAAGGAAACATTGACCAGATCATCCGGCTCAGTACCTGGGCGGACCAGGAGTATATCACCACCTACAGGGCTGACGGCCTGATCTTTTCCACACCTACCGGTTCCACTGCCTACAATCTCTCAGCCGGCGGCCCCATTGTCCAACCAAGCTTACCCTCCATTCTGGTAACCCCGATCTGTCCTTTTATGCTGGGAAGCAGACCTGTTCTCCTTGCTCCGGATGTGCAGCTTGTAACCAAGCTGGTGAGCAAAGTGAATGACGTAAAAATAATCGTCGACGGCCGCTTTACATGGGAAATGGAAGAGAATTTTCAGCTCGAAGTGAAAGTGGCTAAAAAGCCATTGCTGCTGATTAACTCCCCCCGCAAAGGATACTTCGAGATCCTGCGGAACAAATTAAATTGGGGCGGCAGTGAAAGTAACAAGTAACCCCCCAACACAATAAACCGTTTATTATTTCCCTGAATCCATGACGGAAAATGGATTCAGGATTTTTTTAAGAGGTTGTACTTCTTCAACTTGTACTGCAGCAGGCTTTTAGTGATGCCCAGTTTCTCCGCCGCACGGGCCTGGATATTGTTGGCATCGTCCAGAGCCCGTTTCAGCATCTGCTCCTCAACCCCGCTTAACACATCTGGTAATGGCAGATTGGGTGGAATCAACTTTTCAATATCAATATCCGGACTCCACTGCTCATCCTCCCTAAAGGTGCTCATCCCGGGATGAACATCCTCCGGCCTTATCATATCCCCGCTGCACAGGATCGCCGCCCTTTCAATGATATTTTCCAGTTCCCGCACATTTCCCTCCCAGGGGAGGCTGACAAGGAAACGCAGTGCCTCCATGGAGACCTGCAGGTTGGGCTTGTTCAGCACCTTGGCGAACTTGCTGACAAAATGCTCGGTAAGCATTGGAATGTCATCAGCCCGTTCCCGCAAAGGCGGCAAATGAACATGAACAACATTGAAGCGGTAAAAAAGATCCTCTCGAAAGCGACCTTTTTCCACCTCATCTTTGAGGTCCTTATTGGTTGCGGTAATGATCCGCACATCCACCTTGATCGGCCTGTTGCCCCCTACTCTCTCAAAACTGCGTTCCTGCAGCACGCGTAACAGCTTTGCCTGCAAAGGCAAGGGAATATCACCAATCTCATCCAGGAACAGCGTACCGGTATCGGCAAGTTCAAACCTCCCCTTTCGCAGGGAGGCAGCCCGGTAAAGGCATCCTTTCTCATGGCCGAACAATTCGCTTTCCAGAAGGGTTTCCGGCAAAGCTGCACAGTTGACTGAAATAAAAGGTCCGTCTTCCCGAGGGCTGTTAATATGCATGGCCCGGGCTACCAGTTCCTTGCCGGTGCCGCTTTCGCCGGTTATTAAAACCGAAGCCGGGGTAGGTGCTACCTTTTCAATCAGGTTGTAAATCTCCTGCATACGGGCGTTTTTACCTATCATACTGGCAAATCCGTACCTGACTCTTGCCTCGTCACGAAGTCTCAGGTTTTCTCGCAGCAGAGAGTAATGCTCGATCGCCTTTCTGATGTTGACCAGCAGTTCATCGTTGCTGAAGGGTTTGGCCAGGTAATTATAGGCCCGGCCTTCATTGCCCCACTGCTTTTTCTACTTCGCCGAAGGCAGTGACCATTATGACCGGCAAGTGCTGGTTAAAGGATTTTACCGCCTTTAAGAGTTCCAGGCCGTCCATGCCGGGCATCCGCATGTCTGTTATTATAATGATCCAGATCGTTCTCCTTGGCGATTTTCAGACCTTTCTCCCCACTTTGGGCAGTAAACACCTCATAACCCTCTTCTTTAAGAAGTTCGGAGAGCACTACCAGATAGTTAGGCTCGTCATCAACAACCAGGATTGTATCCATAACTCAGATCCCTCATTACAAAAAAGTTCCGGTGCATATGTTAAAGCAGAAAAATATCGGTGCCAAACAGGAATTCATAGCCGTTTTGTTTAACAAAACAAATCCTCGTACAGATATCTATCCAATAAAATGATAATTTTCAATTTCCTTTGTTTTTCTTCATGATCTTTACCAGTTCATACTCCACAGGGAAAAAACCATGCTTTCCCCTGGTCTTACCTCCTGATCGTTCTAACCCGTGAAAATCGCTCCCGCCGGTAACCAGTAAATTCAATTCAACAGCCATTTTCTTTAACTTTTTGACCGCCTTGGATGTGTGGGAAGGATAAAATACCTCAATACCGCTCAGGCCAATACCCTGCAAATTCCGCAACAGGGCCGGCATGGTCCGTAAAGAAGTATCCAGATTTACCGGATGCGCCAGGACAGCCATTCCGCCGGCATCCCGGATCATTGCTATTGCATCATGTGCTGCAAACTTGAACCGATCGGCATAGGCGGCCTTGCCCTTCCCCAGGTAGTATTGAAAAGCCTGTTCAACACTTTTGACAATACCTTTGTCTACCAGCAGACGGGCAATATGGGGCCGACCGGTCTGGCCATATTCCGAATAATTCGTCAGTTCATCAATGCTTACCTTAATTCCCAGCCGGTTAAGGTTTTCTATGATTTTCACATTCCGAATATGCCTGCCGTCCTGTAATTCCTGCAAACGGCTTCTGAACTGCTGGTCATCTTGTTGAAACCAGTACCCCAGGATATGCATGGACGTGGAATTATACCACGAACTTATCTCAATGCCGGGGATTACTTCGATGGACTGCTGCCGCCCTCTTTCCATGGCCTCATCAGTGCCTGCCGCCGTATCATGATCCGTTATGGAAATGGCCGACAACCCTTCGGTTTTAGCCATGTCCACCAGCTCAGAAGGCTTCAGCATACCATCGGAAAATGTCGAATGAATATGTAAATCCACTGTTGAAGATGGTTCCATACTGCAACTATAATTAACTTCCTGAAAAAGTACATCCCCATTGAGAATGAAAAAAGTTGACAATATTCAAGTAGCTATGTTACCAGCAATAAGTCTCCGGACCAATTGGGTGATGGCTCTTATGGCAAAAGACGACAAAAAATTATACGACTTGGTTGATAGCGGTTCACCATCGCAAACACTTATTGAGATCAAATATGTGTTGGCGCTTATCCATCCTGATTTTGACCCCCGCCGTTTTGAAAAAGCATGCTCTGATATCATGCGCCTCTTTCAGGGCGAATACCCTGGTTACCGGTCCAACAACACAAAGTATCACAACCTGGAGCATACCTATTCAGTAGCACTTGCCCTGGTAAGGCTTGTTCACGGACTTGGTGTGGATGGATATCATTTTACTCCAAGGATTACCGAACTTGGGGCAATTGCCGCACTTTTTCATGATGCGGGACTTATCCAGACAGAGAATGACATGGAGGGAACCGGTGCCCGGTATACCGTCGGCCACGAGGAGAGAAGCATCAACTTCATGAAAGGCTACCTGGCTGCCGAGGGCTTTTCTGCAGAAGACATTGGAGATTGCACCCATATTATCCAGTGCACTATCCTGAACCTTTCTCTGGATGAAATATCATTTAATTCTGATCAAACAAGAACCATGGGACAGGTCATGGGTACGGCTGATCTGATAGCCCAGATAGCGGACAGGAATTACCTGGAAAAGCTCCCCATTGCTGTTTTTGGAGTTTAAAGAGGCTGGCATGGAGGGTTTCGAATCTCCCCTGGAGCTTTTTAAGAAAACAGAGGAGTTTTATCATTCAGTTGCCAGGAAAAGACTGACAGATGAAATGGGTGGGGTCGAGAAAGCGGCCCAATCACACTTTAGGGAACGATGGGGTATAGACCGGGATCTGTATGGTGAAGCCATGCAACAAAATATCGAATATGCGAAAAAAATAGAAACAGACTGTGCTGACAGTTATGACTGTTTAAAGAGAACGTTACGCCGCAAGGTGTGATTGCGCTGATCAGTGATCAGCTGAAGGAATAATAACTGCACCGGGAAGGTTATTTAATTTCCTGTCTATTGTTGAAATCATCTGCCGCCCGCTTCTTCCATGACCCAGACTATCTGGGATTTGTTAATGATAACTGCAGCATCCTTTTTATCATCCAAGCTGGCATTGTACATAATCAGGAACTTATTCTGGCCCTTCATGAGCAGGTCGCTCACCCGGTCCATGGGCAGAGATTCACTGTTCAGGTTTATGTAACCGCGTATCACAGAACCGTCGGTTGTCTTGACAACAACTGCGCGGCTTTCAGTGTCCATATATGAGTTGAACTGGTTGTGCAGATCCTTATCATCTTCATAACTCTCATCTACCACCTCAATTTCCTCCACTTTCGCTGTCTCTAGAAGCATTTTTTCCTCGTTTCTCAATTATAAAACCTGGTTACCGGAGCACATTACCGGCAAGTATTTCGCCAACACCTTCAATGGATGCAAGCTCTGCCACGAAACTGCCGACCTTGGCCTTACTCTTCAGTTTGATCGGCAGTTTTCTGTTGTCATCAGTAACCCAAATAAGGATCTTGGCTCTAGCCTTCTTGGCAAAGACACCGTCGACCCGTTGTAAATCCGGCTCAAGCAGAAGAGTGTCAAAGGTGCCGGCATCAACAGTGACCTTCTCCTTTCCTATAACCCTCAACTTGCCAAGCATATTCTTTGAACCATCGGTTACCGGTCGTTCAAATTCACTGCTGTCGCGCATATCAAGCGTTCTTGTATAATAAAAAATTGCGAGAGGATCAAACGTTCCGGGCAGCAAACTTATTGTTTTCTTTTTCCGGTTGACAAAGACATATTCCGCCTCGTTATTCTGCCAGTCAAAATGTATCCTGATATTTCGTTTGGTCTTTCCTTCGAGCTGGTCTTTTCGATAATATAAGGAGTGATTCATGGCAGTATCAGTAAAGGAGTCGATATGGTCTCTCACCTTGAAAAAAACATCGAAGAAGGCGTTTGAGCGGGCTTTCATGACAAAATGATATGCCTCAACACCCTTAATGTTATCCAACTGCTTAACCTCTAAAGATGCTTCGCCGGCCGGCACCACACCCCATCGCAACTTGAATATGAACTTTTCACCGGGCTGAAAAGGTATATACGTTTCAGACGCCGACGATACATTCCCGCCAAAACAAATCAGCAAGCTGAATAACAGGGCGCCAAATATCCTGCAAATCCCCGATATGTCCTTTTTTGATACCATTACATTCTCTTCAGATATTCTTTCACTGGAATCACAACTATTTGTAAATACAGAATACAGGCGAAATACCTGTCAGCTGAGTGCCGCTCTAAGTCTCACTTCGTTCCATATCTATGATGCAGATAATAATTATAAGGCTTTACCAGATATATTAACAAATAAAAACCTTTTTCCAACTGGACTGCAGTCGACTTTTTTTGTTATGATTTTTATAATTTTTTATTATAAACTCTTTTTAAGAGTATCTCAGGTTGAGTGTTAATAAATTTTCTTAACAAGGTTTACTGTCTGTTATGCATGATAAAAGAAAACTCAAAAGAGTTCACCTCATCTACTATTTAAGAATTTTTGATAATGAAAGCAATATTCGTGTCGGTCATCTTGTGGATATAACCACCGAGGGAATAATGCTGATCAGTGAAGAACCGGCACCGACAGGTAAAGACTTTTCCTTTAGAATGCAATTGCCGGGAAATATCACCGGCAGAGAAGAGATCAACTTTAAAGCACGCTGTCTGTGGAGCAGAAAGGATTTCAATCCGGATTTCTATGTCTCTGGATACACGATTGAAGAAATATCCTCCAAAGAGGTAAAAACCATAACTGCTTTGATCAATCAGTATGGTTTCAAAAGCTAACTTGTGTCTGTCCAGAAATAATGAAAATCGAAATAAGTGACAGTACCTATAAACTCGTTTATCCATGTGAATGGCAGTACAAGGTCATCGGCTCTGACAAGGAGCAATTGCACCAGGCCATAACCCATGTAATCAAGGATAGCTCCGGCTCCATTACCCCTTCCAACAGCAGCAAGACAGGCAAGTATCACTGCCTGAACCTGGAAATCACCGTCCGCAATGAAGAGGAACGGAACCTGATCTATACATCGCTCAAAGAGCACCCCCATGTCAAGGTAGTCCTATAATATTAAAATCCTCATGGCAACAAGAGAACCAACACCGTTTCAGGCAGATGCCAACCTCATTGACTGGATGGTTGATATCCGCCGCACCATCCATCAATACCCGGAACTTGCCAACGAGGAGCATCGCACCCAGAAGTATATTACTGAAAAGCTCGACGAGCTGGGCATTTCATATCGTAACGATACGGTCCGTACCGGCCTGATTGCGACCATAGGCCCAGCCGCTGCCGCCGGAGCAGATACGGAGAAAGATCTGTCATGTGTGGCGCTGCGGGCTGATATGGATGGATTACCGGTGCAGGAAAAAACCGACCTGCCTTTTGCCTCCAAGCTGCCAGGCTTCATGCATGCCTGCGGCCATGACGGCCATATAGCCATGCTGCTGGGTGCCGCCTCGCTGCTTAAAAATACAGTTCTCCCCGGTAAGGTTGTCTTGATTTTTCAGCCGGCTGAAGAATCCGGTGATGGAGCCCTGGCCATGATTGAGGATGGTGCCTTTGCCGGGGTGCAGGCAATTTTTGCCGGACATATTGACCGTCATTTTAAAGTCGGCCAGATTACCGCCGAGCCGGGACTCATCTGTGCCTATACCGATAAGTTTGAAATCAAGATATGCGGCCGCGGCGGGCATGCTGCCAGACCCCATGAAACAGTTGACTCAATCGTTGTTGCCAGTCTGCTGGTCATGAGTATCCAGACCCTGGTTTCCAGGGAGGTCAATCCGGCCTATCCTTCCGTGGTCAGCGTCGGACGTTTTCAAGGTGGCTCGGCCCATAATGTAATTGCCGGAGAGGCGGTTCTGGAAGGAACCATCCGAGCTACACACCCGGATATCAGAGCCCAGATAATAGACGGCCTTGAGCGGATGGTCAGTGCCATGGATGGTCTCTATAATGCGAAATCAACCATCCATTTCGGTGAAGGGTTGCCGCCGGTCATCAATCATCCGGCGGCGGCGGAACTGGCCAGAGAGGCTGCCGCAAAAATCATCGGTCCGGATAATGTGATTAAACAGAGACATCCAAGCCTGGGTGGGGAAGATTTTGCCTATTACCTGCAAAGGGTACCTGGTTGCCTGGTACGTTTCGGAGCAGGCCAGCCCGAACTGGCCAATATCCCTGCCCACAGCCCTTATTTTGATTTTGATGAGGGTGTGCTGTCCATCGGTGCTGCCTACCTTGCCCAAGTTGCCTGGCTGGCCCTGCATAAAAAAAATATACTTATGAGTCCGCCTGGAAACGACCCCTTAACCACGTTCTGATTTGCCATACTGCGGAGTTATCAATAATGAAGCACCATCCTGAAATTGAATTTCAACAGAGCAAACCCTTTACACTTGGGGTTGAAATAGAATTTCAACTGCTTGACAAGGAAAGCTTAAACCTTTCTTCCAGGGCGCCTGATATCCTGGACATGGTCTCTGCTGAGCAGAAAGACAGGATAAAACCTGAGTTCATTCAATCCATGATTGAGGTGAACACGGAGATATGTGATTCCGTCGAACAGGTAAAGAAAAATCTGGCAGAACTCAGCCAGCAGGCAGAAATGCTGGCCGGCAAAAAAGGCTGCCTGTTATATGCTGCCAGTCTGCATCCCTTTGCCAGCCACCAGGACCAGATACTTTCCCCTGGTCCCCGATACAAAAAGATTATCAACGATCTACAACTGGTTGGCCGGAATTTCATTGCCCAGGGACTGCATATACATGTCGGCATGCCTGACTCTGAAACAGCCGTGCTGGTCCGTGACAACATTTTAATTTATATCCCGATCCTCCTGGCGCTGACAACTTCATCGCCATTCTATGAAGGAATAGATACCGGCTTGAGCTCATACCGCACCAAACTTTTTGAGGCCCTGCCCCTGGCCGGCATGCCGGATCAGATCGGCAGTTGGGATAAGTATCTCCATATGGTCAACCTGCTGATAAATACCGGAATTATCACCGAGGTGCGCGATCTCTGGTGGGATGTCCGGTTGCACCCTGATTTCGGCACCGTGGAGATCAGGATATGTGACATTCCCTCACGTTTTATGGAAATACTGGCCATTGTCGCTCTTGTCCAGGCCCTGGTAGCAACCCTGGCAGAATCCGAGTCTCAGTTGATACCGGATATGCAGATTGTCAAAAGCAACAAGTGGCAGGCGGCAAGATATGGTTTACATGGGAGATTCGTTAATCCGCTGACCCAGCGCAATATTTCCATGATCGAGGCAGCCAAGGACCTTTTCGAAATGAGTGCACCGGCAATCAGTAAGTTTGAAACCAATCATTTTATGGCACCGCTGCTCTATATTCTCGAAAACGGTACCAGCGCAGACCAGCAGCGGAAGATTTACCAGGAAACCGGTGACTTTTCCGCCATAATCAAAGAAATTCTCCCAAGATTCTGGCAATGAAAAAATTAAAGAAAGCAATCGTTGCAACCGGTCATCCCCTGGTTAGCGGTGCAGCAGCTGAAATTTTACAAAACGGCGGCAACGCCTTTGATGCAGCAATCGGTGCCGGTTTTGCAGGAGCCGTGGCAGAGCAGACACTCACCAGCCTTGGTGGGGGGGGGGTTTCTGCTGGCAAGGACAAGTAACGACGATGAGGTGCTATTTGACTTTTTCACCGATACGCCGGGTAGAGGACTGCAGAACAGTGACCTGGAACCACACTTTTTCCCGGTCACCATCCATTTTCCCGGCTCGGACCAGGATTTTAACATCGGCCTGGGCTCTGTAGCTGTACCGGGTAATTTGAAGGGTTTTCTTCATGTGCACGACCGGTTGGGACGACTGTCCCTGAATGATATTCTGCAGCCGGCTATCCGTCTGGCCAAAGACGGCCTCGAATTAAATGACTGGCAGGGTTATTTTCTCAACCTTTTAAAACCCATCGTGACGCACTCGGAGACCGGCCGGAAACTTTATACAATAAACGGCAACTGCGCCAAACCGGGCGACCACCTGACCAATCCTGAACTTGGTGACTTCCTGGCACAACTGCCGGACGACAAGGGCGAGAGCTTCTATAATGGCGAGCTGGCCCAAGCTATTGACCGGGATATGCTGGCGGGCCAGGGACTGCTTACTGCCGAAGACCTGGCTGCATATCAGGTCATTGAACGCACGCCTCTGGCAATCGGCTACCGGGATTATACCCTGCTGACCAATCCACCGCCCTCCATGGGCGGTTCGCTTATCGGGCTCGCCCTGTCGCTCCTTGAAACCCAGGATGTCAAAGGTATGCAGTGGAACTCGCCTCATGTTCTGCAGACAGCTGCCTTGATGACCGAAGTTGAAATATTGCGGGAAAAAGGCGTTAATGCAGCTTCTCTACAAAAATCGGCCGACCGGATCCGTACTTTCAGCCGCGGCACCACGCACATCAGTGTTGCTGACGCAGAAGGCAATGTAGCAAGCATGACCTGCTCCAACGGTGAGGGTTCCGGCTATTTTGCCCCTGGGACCGGCATTATGCTCAATAACATGATGGGCGAAGATGACCTGCATCCCGAAGGGTTTCATGCCGGCCCGCCGGGGCAGCGGGTTTCATCCATGATGTCACCGTCACTTCTGCTGAACGATAAGGTCGAGCTGGTTATCGGCAGCGGCGGCAGCAAGCGGATCCGTACCGCCATTACCCAGGTATTGAGTTCCATAGTTGATTTTGGCATCCCGGTTCAGAAGGCTGTTGAATCGCCCCGTATCCACTGGGATGGAAAAGTCATGCAGGTTGAACCCGGCCATTCGCAGGAATCAATTGATGCCCTGCAAAAAAATTGGCCGATCAATATATGGTCGACTATCGATGTGTATTTCGGCGGCGTCCATACAGTGATCCCTTATCAGGCCGGTGGCGGTGATCCACGCCGGGGCGGCGCTGTCAGGGTCATTGAGGGGAAAGAAAGTGCCTAAAGTACTTGGAGTGCCTAAAGTTGAAAAGATAAGGGGTCGAGGGTAAAAGCGAGAAAAGAAAAGGGGCGAGGGTTATTTTTTGTTGTTCCCCTTGAAACCTTAAGCTTTTTAAAAGTCTGCATTAATCTGCGGCTAATAAAAAAAGATTGCAAAAAATGCTCTTAATAACTTCAAGTACTTAAGGCACTTCAGGCACTTACAACTTTAAACTTCAGGCACTTGTAACTTGTAACTCGTAACTTTAGGCACTTCAAACTTTAGGCACTTGTAACTTAAATAATATGGCACCTTACATAGCAAGACGAATCCTGTTGATGATCCCCACTCTTTTCGGGGTTATGCTGGTTACCTTTATTGTCACCCAGTTTGTGCCCGGCGGACCGGTTGAGCGACTGCTGGCTGAAATTGAAGGACACTCGACCGCCGGCCTGTCAACCGGTAAGGGAGAAGTCCGGTTCACTCCGAAAAGCGATCTTTACCAGGGAGCCCAAGGACTTGATGAAGAGCGGCTGGAAAAACTCAGGGCGCTCTACGGTTTTGACAAGCCGCCCGCCGTGCGATTCCTGACCATGATGAAGAACTTTCTGGTGTTCGACTTCGGCACCAGTTATTATCACCACAAAAGCGTGGTCAGTCTGGTTGTCTCCAAGCTGCCGGTATCAATGTCCCTTGGCCTATGGACCTTCCTGATTGTTTATCTTACCTGTATTCCACTGGGTATTTCCAAAGCGATGCATGACGGCTCCCGGTTTGATATCATTTCAAGCTCAGCAATTCTTGTCGGCTATGCCATCCCCGGTTTTGTACTGGCCATCCTGCTCATTGTCCTGTTCGGCGGCGGCAGTTTCTGGAACATCTTTCCACTGCGCGGACTTGTGTCTGATAATTGGTCGGAACTGAGCCTTATAAGCAAGATCCTCGACTATCTCTGGCACATGGTCCTGCCGATCACTTCCAGTGCGGTGGGCAGCCTGGCGGTCATGACACTGCTGACCAAGAACAGCTTCCTGGAAGAGATCCGCAAACAGTATGTCCTTACTGCCCGGGCCAAGGGGTTGATTGAAAACCAGGTGCTCTACAAGCATGTATTCAGGAATGCTATTATTCCAATTATTACCGGTTTTCCAGGCTCATTTATCACCGCGTTTTTTACCGGCAGTCTTTTGATAGAGACGATTTTCTCCCTCGATGGCATGGGCTTGTTGGCCTATGAGTCGGTAATGAACCGTGACTATCCCGTGGTTTTGGCTACCCTGTATTTTTTTACCATAATAGGGCTGATTTCCAGGCTGCTCTCCGATATCAGTTATGTTCTGGTAGATCCCCGCATCACCTTTGAGAGCGTTGAATGACAAAAAGACCGACAAAGAGCAATAAACTGCGTTCCCGGCGCTGGAAACGGTTCAAATCAAACCGGCGCGGCTACTACAGTCTGATTATTTTCAGTCTGCTGTTTGTTCTCAGTCTTGGCGCTGAACTGATCAGCAATGACAAGCCTTTTCTGGTCTATTACAACGGCTCCCTCCACTGGCCAATTTTAAAAGTATACCCGGAAACAACCTTTGGCGGCGATTTTGAAACCGAGACTGATTACCGCGACCCTTTTATCCTTGAAAAAATAAGGGCGGGCGACAATTTTGCCATCTTCCCCCTCAACCATTTCAGCTTCAACTCCATCAACCTGGAACTTGACACGCCCGTACCGTCGCCGCCCACCCGGGATAACCTGTTGGGCACCGATGACCGCGGCCGCGACGTCCTGGCCCGCCTGATCTATGGATTCAGGCTGTCCATCCTTTTTGGTTTTGCCCTCACCATTATCGGCACTTCCATTGGCATCCTGGCCGGTTCAGTGCAGGGCTATTTTGGTGGCAAGACTGATCTTTTCATGCAGCGCTTTATTGAAATATGGGGAGCCATGCCCGAGCTCTACCTGCTGATTATTTTTTCATCCATATTTAAACCCAGTGCGCTTTTGCTTTTAATCCTGTTGTCGATGTTTGGCTGGATGGGGCTTATCGGATTATGTGCGGGCTGAGTTTCTCAGGGGCAGAAATATGGATTATGTCACAGCTGCCAAGGCGCTGGGCGTATCCAATACAGTCATAATGTTCAGGCACCTGTTGCCCAACGGCATGACACCGGTGATCACCTTTCTGCCCTTCCGGATGTCAGGCGCTATCCTGGCCTTAACCAGTCTTGATTTTCTTGGCCTCGGCGTACCGCCTTCCACACCCAGCCTGGGAGAGCTGCTGGCCCAGGGCAAGAGCAATATCGCAGCATGGTGGCTGTCATTATCCACCTTTGCCGTCCTGGTCGGCACCCTGATCCTGCTGATCTTTATCGGTGAGGCCCTGCGGGAGACACTTGACCCCCGACAGTTGGTGAAGCAGAAGAAGAAAGGATAAAAAAACTAGGCTGAAGGCTGAAGGCTGAAGGAAAAACATTAGGGTTCTGTCAATCGTCGCAGGTTCCTATGACGACAAAGGGCTGAGGGGAAAAGACAAAGGCGCAGGGCGCAAGGTAAAAGGTGAAAAACCTGATGCTGGATACTGGGGAAAAGATAGGGTTCAAGGATTCAAGGGGCCTAGGGTTCGAGGGGAAAGAAAAAGATTGGTTCTGGGTTTTGACAACTTTAGGCACTTTCAACTTTAGGCACTTATAAATGCTCTTAGACATCCAAAATCTATCTTTAACCTTTCACACCGAGGCTGGTGACAGCCAGGTGCTGGATGATATCTCCTTTACGGTTGATAAGGGTGAGACCATTGCCCTGGTAGGCGAATCCGGCTCCGGTAAATCGGTAACCGCCCTTTCTGTCCTGCGGCTCCTGGATAAAACTGCCTCGGTCAGCACCAGCGGCCGGATAGTTTTCAACGGCCAGGATATACTTTCACGGCAAGAAAACGATATGCTCCATGTGCGCGGCAACCAGATTGCCATGATTTTCCAGGAGCCAATGACTTCGCTTAACCCGGTTTATACGGTCGGCAGCCAATTGACCGAACCACTGAAACTGCATCAGAACCTGGATAATCAGGCCGCCAGGGAGAAGGCGATCCAGCTCCTGGAGAGATGCGGCATACCAGATGCCCTGCAACGGTTGTCGAGCTATCCCCACCAGTTATCAGGCGGTCAGCGCCAACGGGTCATGATCGCCATGGCACTGGCCTGCCGCCCGGCGCTGCTGATTGCCGACGAACCGACCACCGCCCTTGATGTAACCATCCAGGCCCAGATCCTGGAGCTGCTCAAAGATGCCCAGCGGGACCTTGGCATGGCTGTACTGCTGATCACCCATGACCTGGCCATGGTGAGAAAAATTGCCGACCACGTCCATATCATGCATGATGGCAGAATTGTTGAAAACGGGCAGACCGAAGATATTTTCAGCAATCCCCGGGATCCCTACACCATCCATCTGCTCAACAGTGTGCCGCACGGTGAACCGGAGAAAAAAACAAACGACGCTGAACCCCTTTTTCAAATAACTGATCTGCGCTGCCATTTCCCGATCAAAGCCGGTTTTTTCAAACGGACCATTGGCCATATTAAGGCAGTGGACGGTGTGGACATGACCATTCGCCAGGGAACAACTTATGGTGTTGTCGGGGAATCGGGTTCCGGTAAAAGCACGTTGGGCATGTGCATCCTGCGGTTGACTAACTGTCAGGGCAAGATAATCTACCAGGGAAAGAACAACGTGAAAGAGAATCTTCTGACCCGGACCAGCAGCTCTCTGCGGCCGCTGCGCAAGGAACTGCAGGTGGTTTTCCAGGACCCTTTCTCGTCGCTGTCGCCAAGGTTAACGGTTGAACAGATCATTGCCGAAGGGCTCAGAGTACATAAGATCGGCAGCACGAAAAAAGAGCGGCGCCAACTGGTTGAAGAAGCCCTGCTGGAAGTAGGGCTTGACCTGGAAATGGCCAACCGTTATCCCCACGAATTTTCCGGCGGCCAGCGGCAAAGGATCGCCATTGCCAGGGCCATTATCCTGCGCCCCAGGTTTATTGTCCTGGATGAACCGACCAGTGCCCTGGATATGACCATCCAGGCGCAGATCATCCAGCTGCTGCGTGACCTGCAGCAGCGGCTCGGGATCACCTATCTTTTTGTGTCACACGATTTACGGGTTATCAGGGCGCTGGCCGATGATGTAGCTGTTATGCAGAACGGCAAGATCGTCGAAGCAGGACCGGCTGCTGATATCTTCCGCAACCCGCAGCATCCCTACACAAAGAAACTTTTCTCCGCCGCCTTTGACCTTGCGGCAGATGCCGTATAAACTTCGGGGCAGCCAATCACTTTTTCAATCCAGCAAAATTATTTCCAGTTTCTGATAAACTCTAAAAGAGTCCTTACCCCGATACCGGAAGGTCCCTTATTGGGGATATACGGCTTTTCAGTAAAATCGTATGCCGTGCCGGCAATATCAAGGTGAGCCCATGGAATGTCCCCGACGAATTCCTGCAGGAAAGCTGCTGCCGTAATGGTGCCGCCAGCCCGGCTGCCGACATTTTTTATATCCGCCACCGTGGACTTTATCTGCTTGGAGTACTCGACTCCCAGGGGCAGCTGCCAGAGGGGCTCACCGCTTCTATAACCGGCCGCTAAAACCTTTTCCGCCAGTTCATCGTCATTGCTCAGCAAACCGGTCCGGTGATGTCCCAGGCCGATGACAACGGCGCCGGTAAGGGTGGCCAGGTCAATGATTGCCTGGGGTTTAAACTTCTTTATGCCGTACGCCAGGGCATCGGCCAGAATAAGGCGTCCTTCAGCATCTGTATTGACCACCTCAACCGTTTTGCCGCCATAAATGCTTATGATATCCCCCGGTTTCAAGGCACTGGGACCTGGCAGGTTCTCGGTGGCGGGCACCAGAGCCACCACGTTTATTCCTTTTGGCTTTTCCTCGCCGACTGCCTGCATGGCACCAAGCACCGCAGCACCGCCGCACATATCAAACTTCATCTCCTCCATACCCTTGGGAGGCTTCAGGCTGATCCCTCCTGAATCAAAGGTCAATCCTTTACCAACCAGCATCAAGGTAGGATTGAGGGATGCAGTCTTATATTGAAGAATAACCATTTTGGGAGGCTGAGCCGAGCCGCTGTTCACCCCGAGGATACCGCCCATCTTCAAACGGAGCATAGCGGCCTTTGATAAAACCGTGCAGGAAAAGCCATATTTTTTAGCCAACATTCGCCCATGCTCGGCAAAACGGGTTGGCGTCCAGACATTGCCCGGCTCATTGGCCATGTCACGGGCAGTACGGGCTGCCTGCGAAGCTATGATGCCCAGTTTCACGCCCTTTTTTACCGCCTGAATTTCCTTCTATGCATAAAGAAGTATTTCATCAACCTCGTGCTGGTTGTCATCCTCATCTGTTTTCATATACTTTTTGAATTGATACGCACCCAGGCCTAATCCCTCAACAATACATTCGGTGATTTCCTGCCTGTCGAGAATAAAGGAATCCGGGACTGCCACCAGCAGTTTTTTTGCCTTCGCTTTCATGGCGGCCTGCGATACACTGCCACCACCCTTCCGGTAATTCTCACGCCACGCATCGGCCGGCCGGGGGCCATTTACCTGTTTGCTTTCTTCGGCCTTGCCGAGGCCAACCACCAGCACCCTGCTTGTGGCCAGCTTTTTCTTGTCAGAGGGGTAAAATAGAAAAGTTTCACCTTCTTTTCCTGAAAAATCGCCGGCCTGGTAGGCCAGTTTCATTTTTTTCTGAATATACTTATTGGTACAAACCGGCATTTTTTTATCCTGCTGATGGACGAAGTAAGCAACCAAATCTCCGGTGAATTTTTCTATTTTTCTGCTTGTCTGTTTGATTTTCATGCTGTCTCCATTATCCCTTTGTCAATAGTATTTAAATTCCGTCCTGACATATAAACGGTTTTGCTTTTTCCTTTCTACTTTTCAGCCTATTGTATACTATATTAATATTCAATCATGTTCGATTCGCGCCCACCTTATTTACCATATATATTGCTGAACTCCAATACTAACCCAGAAGGAGGAAACCCTTGTTAACCCAATTGATTCTCGCAGCAGGTATCGCCATCCTGGTCTCAGCTTTCTGCAGTATCATAGAAGCAGCTCTCTATTCTGTTCCGCAAAGCCAGATTGAGGTGCTGGTCCAGTCGGGCAAAAAATCAGGTCCCATATTAAAAAGATTAAAAAAGGATATAGAGCGACCAATCACCGCGATCCTCACCCTGAACACCATTGCCAATACCATGGGCGCTGCCGTGGCCGGCGCTTCAGCTGCCGCTGTTTTCGGCGAGGAGTACCTGGGCATATTTTCAGTTTTATTCACTCTGGCAATTCTTTTATTATCTGAAATACTTCCCAAGACTGCCGGGGTTGCCTATTCAAAAGAACTGGCTCCTCTTTTTGCCCAGCCGCTTGAGTGGCTTGTCACAGTGATGAAACCATTAATCTGGCTTTGCCGGGTAGTCACAAAAATCATCCCCCGGAAAAAAGGGATGCCCCTGGTATCAATCGAGGAGATCCAGGCAGTGGCAATTCTTGGCAGGAAGTCGGGTGAGATTGACCCACAGCAGGCAAAGGTCATAGCCAATATACTTGAGATGCAGGACAAAACAGTGCGCCAGATTATGACCCCCAGGACCGTGACCTTCAGTCTCAACGAACATCTGACCCTGCTGGAATCCTTAACCATGAAGGAACAGTGGACAAGGCATAGCAGAGTACCGGTATATGACCAGGATCCAGATAATATTGTGGGTATAGTTCTCAGCCGGGATGTGTTTCTTAACCT
>PVMK01122761.1_pt1 | contig 17279 bp, 26 predicted proteins | sample 1853481 | NCBI WGS metagenome assembly PVMK01 (sample SAMN08533507, study PRJNA380276) | Marine sediment metagenome, whole genome shotgun sequencing project.
AAAATACTCGACTCGATTTCTTTGTTTTACTGGTACGGCTACCTCCGCGATCTACACTCTCTCCCTAAGCGTCGCTCTTCCGATCTTAAGCGTGTGCGATAGTTAAAGGGCAAAATACTCGACTCGATTTCCCGGGTTCCCTTGCTCGGATTGCTTTTCGGCATTCTGATAGCGGTTCTGCTCGAGCATTTTGCAGGTACCCTTTTGGCGGATGTTTTAGGGTTGCCGAAAATACCGGTTCTTTTCGGTTGCGTGATAATGCTCAAGAAGCCCTTGATGATTCCCGGTGCCATGGCCTATGTGCTGTTGATATATATTTTACCCATAAGTATCATAGCACGGCTGAGTTCCGAACAGGCAAACAGGGTGGCCGCAAAACTCCTTGATTATCCGATATTCGTTTCGGTTCTCATCCATATCGCACTATTTTATGCTTCCTTGGCTATATGGTCGGAAATCAGTGCTTACAGGGTTCTTACCCTCAAGCTTACTCTGATCGCTATTATACTCACCCTGAGCTTGAATGTGGTTAACGGATATATGGGAGAATTTTCGTGTTCGCACCCCGGATTCATGGCCCTTGGCGCATACGGCGCCTCGGTATTTACGGTGCTCCTTTTTGCGAATGACAGAATCTTCGGCCAGGCACTGCTTCCACCCGGGATTAGGCCCCTTCATGTTTCCCGATTGCATTGATCATCGGCGGGATTACCGCGGCCCATTGGCGCCCTTGTTATAGCTATCCCCTCATTCAGGACCCGGGGCGATTATCTGGCCATTATCTCACTGGCGTTTTTGTTCATTGTAAAGAGTATGATCGAAAACCTGGAAATCATTGGAGGGCCCAGGGGGTTAAGCAGCCAGCCGGACTTTGCCGGCCTGCCCACGGTGTTCCTATGGACCGTCGCCTGTATATGGATTACCAATAATTTTGTGCGTTCAACTTTAGGAAAGGCTCTTAATGCGGTGCGTGACGACGAGATGGCAGCTAATGCCATGAGTGTTAACACAAGACACACCAAAATGACGGCATTTCTGTTTGCAGCCTTCTGGGCCGGAGTCGCCGGGGGGCTTTTTGCCCATGTCCTCAGATATGTCAACCCGGGCACTTTTGGTCTTCAAAAACTTGCCGAAGTTCTGGCAATGGTTTACTTTGGAGGGCTCAACTCCGTATACGGATCGATTGTCGGTGCGGTGAGCTTCAGTCTCCTTGGAGAAGCGTTGCGGCCCCTGGAAATCTTTAAATGGATTATTATTCCCTTGATGCTTATACTGGTGATGATTTATCGGCCGACAGGACTTATCGCTTTCAAGGAGTTTGATGTGGAAAAACTCATAAAACCGAAACAGAGACCGGGGAAAGAGGTGTAGTATGGCACTGCTTCGAGTTGAAAAAATGAGCCATGAGTTTCGGCGGGTTGCGGGCGGTCAATAATTATGATCTCGAAATCGAAAAGGGGCAGATCAGAGGATTGATCGGGCCAATGGCGCGGGAAAGACGACCATATTTAATCTCATCACCGGGATTTTCAAACCGACGGAAGGTGATATCATATTGGAGGGGAAGAATATAACGGGTCTTCAGCCCCACCAGATCGCCAGTTACGGTCTTGGCAGGACTTTCCAGAACATGCAATTATGGCGTCACATGACGGTTCTTGAGCACGTGAAGATGGCTCGGTACTCAAGGATCACCTACGGATTGATCGGGAGCTTTTTTCGGTACTCCTGAACGATACCGGCAGGAAAAAGAGATCGAGGAAATTGCCTACAGGCTCTTAAAAATGGTGGGCGTCGTCCATCTTGCGGATCAGATTGTGCTCAACCTGTCATACGGAGACCAGCGGAGAGTGGAAATGGCAAGGGCACTGGCCCTTGAACCCAAGATATTGTTTCTGGACGAACCCGACCGCAGGGCATGAACCCTGAAGAATTGATTCATATGATGGGGATCGTCCGAAAAGTTCATGAAGAACTGGGCCTTGCTATTTTTCTTATCGAGCATAGATTAAAGGTGGTAATGGAACTTTGCGAAATCATACAGACGCTAAACTTCGGGCAGGTCATCGCAGAGGGGACCCCCGAAGAAATTCAAAGCAACCCCTGAAGTTATTGATGCTTATTTGGGAAGGGAGTCATTGGTCTGATGCTGTTGTCCGTTAAAAACCTTCGCGTATCTTACGGCAATATTAGAGCGCTCCACGGTATCAACTTTCAGATTAGCGAAGGTGAAATCGTGTGTATTATCGGAGCCAATGGTGCGGGGAAAAGCACAACATTGAGAGCGATCTCAAGATTGATTCCGGTGGAAGACGGAACCGAGATGACTTTTATGGAGAAAGACCTGCTTCAATATCCCCCTGATAAAGTGGTTAGCAAGCTCGGCATTTCTCATGTTCCGGAAGGAAGGCGTCTCTTCGGCAATCTGACGATCATGGAGAACCTCAGACTGGCCACTTTTGCCAGAAAGGACAAAGAAAAAATCGAGGAAGATCTCAAGAGAGTTTTCGATATTTTCCCACGCCTGGAAGAGCGTAAACTTCAGAAATCCGGGACACTGAGCGGGCGGGTGAGCAGCAGATGGTTGCCATCGGGCGGGCGTTTATGAGCGGAAGAAAAATTATGCTCCTTGACGAACCCTCAATGGGACTCGCACCGCTGCTTATGCTCAGCATGTTCGATGCGCTCAAAGAACTCAATGAGGAAGGAACCACCATTCTGCTGGTGGAGCAGAATGCCCGAATGGCACTGCAATTCGCCCAGCGAGGGTATGTACTTGAAAGTGGAAACATGGTATTGGAAGGGAATTCCGAGGAGCTTCTCGTCAATCCCGAAGTTAAAAACGCCTATCTGGGAGGCTAATCACAAGAACGCATTTCCAGCGTGTGGTAAAACATGATGGGTATAACCCTAATATTGCAACTATAGGGTTATATTAAACAATCAGGGAGGGTATTATGATCAGAGTCAGTGTAATTGGTGCAACGGGGTATGCGGGTGCGGAAATTGTCCGGATACTGTGCGGGCACCCTGAGGCAACCCTCACGATCCTGACTTCTCGTCAATATGCCGGCGTAAACTTTGCCGATGTCTATCCCCTCAATGGAAGGCTCTGTCAACCTTTTGTGCGAAGAATTGTCCCATGGATCGTGTTTGTGACAATGCTGATGTTGTGTTTACCGCGCTTCCCTCACAAGATTTCCCATGGAGTTTGTACCCGAATTTATTCGGCGAGGCAAGAAGGTCATCGACCTGTCCGCTGATTTCAGATTTAAGGATGCGGCCACCTATGAGACGCATTATCAGCCCCATACCGCAAAGGATTTACTTGAAAAAGCGGTTTACGGACTTTGTGAAATCAATTTTGACAAGATAAAAGACGCCGATCTGGTGGGCGTCTCCCGGATGTTATCCAACCAGTGTCCTTCTTCCATTGATCCCCTTGTTGAAGCAAGGTCTCCTCGATCCGGATTCAATTATTGCAGATTCGAAATCAGGTGTCAGCGGAGCGGGTCGAACCCTTTCGACGGCAGCGCACTTTTGCGAAGCCAACGAATCATTCAAGGCTTATAAAGTCGCTGAACACAGGCATAGTCCCGAAATGGAAGAGGTGCTGTCTCTTGAAGCAGGCGTGCCGGTAAAGATAACGTTTGTTCCCGCACCTTGTCCCCATGTCCAGGGGGAATACTCACAACCATATATGCCAATCCCGGTTAAAGATATCAGCTCCACAGACATTCGAGAGTGTATCACAGCCTTTTATTCCGGCCGGCCGTTTATTCGCATATGCCCCGGCAACAGACTGCCGAATACGATGCATGTCCGGGGAACCAATTATTGTGACATCGGAGTCAGGCTGGATGAGCGGAATCATCGTTTAGTCCTGATTTCGGCCATCGACAATCTGGTAAAAGGTGCTGCCGGGACAAGCTGTCCAGAGCATGAATATTATGCTCGGCCTGGATGAAACCGCCGGTCTGAAGACGGTTCCGTTTCCAGTTTAATTAATCGGTTAAACTGGAATATTGGAATAATGGAGTGTTGGAATAATGGGTTTAGTGGAATTCTATCGATCATTAAATACATAACGACAAGATGTGTGCATTTCTGGGATCCGGATTCTGCGTTTTGAACCCTGAGATTAAAATAAGATATCTTTCGCTTTTAATACCCAATATTCCAGCATTCCAATATTCCAGTATTCAAGCCCACCACAAAGACGGCGAGTAAAGATTCAAGGAGCGGATAGAGTTTACTCAATAATTTTAGGCATTTTCTTCACTTCCCCGTTAAACACGGGATAAATAGGCATTTTAGCTCACTTCCCCGTTAAACACGGGATAAATAGGCATTTTCTTCACTTTAGGCATTTTAGGCATTTTAGTTCATTTTAGGCACTCGATCTTCACATCAGACCTGGCAGAAAGAGCGCAATCTGAGGGAACAGGATGAGGATAAGATTGCACACCAGCAGTGCCAGAAGCATGGGGAAAACCCCTTTAAATATCTTTTCCAGTGGTACATCTTTGGCCACTCCGTAAACAACGTACACGTTGATCCCCACAGGCGGAGTAATCACGCCCATTTCCGTTATAAGGACAATCACCACCCCAAACCAGATCGGGTCGAATCCAAGGGTCTGAACAACCGGAAAAAATATGGGGATAGTCAGCATGATCATGGCCAGTGCGTCCATGAAGCAGCCCCCGACAAGATAGACCAAAATGATCATTCCCATGATCGCATGGCGGGGGAGGGGAAGAGAACCCACATATTCGGCGAGTTCAAAAGGGATTCTGGTAATCGCCATAAAATGTCCGAAGACCATTGCGCCGGTTACAATGACCATGATCATACAGCTGATTTTTGTTGTGTCGGCAACGGCCTCTGAAAATCCCCGAAAAGAAAGTTGCCCCCTGAAAAGGGCGATGAGAAGGGTAAAAAAAGCACCGGTGGCAGCCGCTTCGGTGGGTGTAAAAAAACCCCAAAAAATACCGCCCATGACCAGGCCGAAAAGCATTAAGGTTTCGAGTACACCGGCAAAAGATCTGAATTTCTCACTGAAGCTGGTTTTCGGACCCGGAGGTGCCAGGGAGGGGATTTTTCCTGACACGCAGATGAATGGTTATGAGGAAAAGGAAACAGAGGAGAATTCCCGGAAGAATACCGGCTGCAAACAGCTTTCCGATGGATTGTTCGGTGAGAATGCCGTACACGATGAAAATCACACTGGGGGGTATCAGTATGCCGAGGCTTCCCGGCTGCAGCCACGGTGCCTGTGGCAAGACCCATATCATAGCCGTATCGTTTCATTTCAGGAAGGGCAACGGTGGCCATGGTCGCAGCCGTTGCATTGGTTGAGCCGCATATTGCAGAGAATCCGGCACAAGCACCCACGGTGTCATGGCGAGGCCCCCGCGACGGTGGCCCAGCAAAACATATGCGGAATCATAAAGTCTGCGGCTTATCCCGGCGTAAAAGGCAATCTGCCCCATAAATACGAAAAGGGGAATCACGGTCAAATTATAAGAAGAAAAAGCATCCCACACATCCCGGGACAAAAGACTCAGGCCTGCATTGAAATTAACCACACAGCTGAATCCGATTAATCCCACAAAACCCATGGCAAACCCAACAGGCATTTTGGAATACAAAAGGATGACCAGGGAGATAATTCCGATGATTCCAATGGTTGTGAGGCTCATTTTCCGATCATCTTCCGAATATTTTTGAATAAATCTGTTATCAGTATAAGGCTGACAGCCCCTGCGGAAAAACCGATTCCATACACAAACGGATAAAAGGGGAGTTCCAGAGTCAAGGGATACCTCGCCGGTCAGGCGAAGTTCATTTGCGTAAACTGCAGACTGCCAGGCAATGAGTACAAAAAGGAATAATCCGAAAAGGTGGGTAATACTTTCAATGAGCCCCTGAATCCTTTGGGGAAATAGAGCAACGACAAAACTCACCGATACATGACCTTTTTCAAGGGATGTATGGGCCATGGCAAAAGCGGCGGCAACGGCCCCTAAAAAACAGACAAGTTCATATGTTCCGGGTATGGGCATGCGAAAATAGCGTAAGACCACATCTGCACTGGTGATGAGCATCATGGCGACGATGGCCGCTCCCGCAATCCAGTATAGTTTCTTCGATAAACCGTAAGATATTTTTTGGAATGAATTCATCTTGATGAATTTGAAAAAAATAGGGTTGCCCCAATACAGAATATTTTCGATCCGGGCAACCCTTAGAAAGTACATCGGCAATCTAATTGGAGTATTCTTTTATCAACTCGTTGATTTTCTTAACGTACTTGTCCCCATCGGGTGTGTTGGCGATAAAATCAACGATCACCGGTTCAGCAGCCTTTCCGCCATCTGGCACTCTCTTCATCGGACAGCGAAATAATCTCGTTGCCGAGGCTTTCGGTGTATTTTCTGCCCTCTTGATCGGTGGAGTCCCATACCTCACCATGAACCTTGACATATTTATCACTGACTTCATCAAAAACCTTCTGGATTTCGGGTGAGAGTGCATTCCACTTATCCAGATTCATTACAACGAAAAATGTGGTGGTGTAGCCGACACTGTAACATTCAGTGGTATACTTGATGACCTCGGCCTGTTTCCAACCCTTGAGAACCTCCATGGGTCCAAAAGTTCCCTCAACAACCCCTTTTTTAAGGGCTTCGTAGGTGCTGCCCTGGGGCATTGCAACAGGAACTCCACCGAGGGCTTTAACAACCTTGGCACTGAGACCGTGGCCCTTATTTTCATGCCTTTTAGATCTTCCAGTTTTCTTACCGGTTTTTTGGTATGAAGAAGGCCCGGACCGTGGGCATGAAGATATAGAACTTTTACGTCGTTAAGCTCTTTGGGATTGAAATCTTTAGCAAACTCCTGAGCCAACGCGCTGGCTACTTTTCCGCTGGGATATCCCATGGGGAGATCAACGGCGGCCATGACGGGAAAACGTCCCCGGGTATAGGCGAAAAGGCTAAACCCTAAATCTGAAATTCCCTTGACGACACCGCTATAACATTGTGGTGCTTTTGTCAGAGTTCCTCCAGGGAAAATGGTAATCTGAACCTTATTCCCGGTACGTTTTTCAATCTCTTTAGCCCAGTCCATGGCAGCTTTTGTCTGTCCGTGGGTGGGAGGGAAAGAAGATACTGAAGGTCAGTTTGGTCGGTGCAGATTCTGCACTGAATGCGGTTGTGGCCATCATGGCTATGCCAATGATCCCAATCCCAGAAAAACAGAAATAGTTTTTTTGTCATCGATGTTTCCTCCTTGTTAGGTAGATATGATTGACGGTAGAGAAAAAAATCAACAGTCGAATGCCCGTAGAGTTTTCTTGATGTCTCCGATATAACAAAATGAAAAATAAGACAATAAAAATATGGTTCTTCTCCAATTTAGTTGGAGAAAGGTCGTCTCAATTTTAGGCACCTTTCAGGCATTTCTAGCTCACTCTTGTCCGCGATGCCCTGTGGCGCGTTAGGCGCTTGATATGTGGGAAAATATCCCCTTCCGGGGGTAACCAAATCTGAGCGCCGATTCTGGGAAGCTATCCTTTCTCCCTCCGCGACACTCTAAGCGTATCGAGTCTTCTTGACAATAAATTTTTATTGGATTAATAAAACTTGACGGTTTCATGAGTCGTCCACTTTGATCCGTCAACGTCTCTTAAAGAGTTCTTTAAGAGCTTATAAATATCTAAGGTCTTAAAACAGGCTCGGATATTCGGATATATTGAAAGTTTGTATCAAAAAATTACTTTTGACGAAAGGAGATTGAAAAATGGCAGCAAAATTGATTAAGGGAACCGAAATCCGCGAAGAGATTCTTGAAGAAATTGAAAAAGAGGTCGCTGATATTAAAGAAAAACATGGCGTTGTCCCCGGCCTTGTAACCATTTTGGTCGGTGAAAATCCAGCCTCTATTTCTTACGTGACCCTCAAAATTAAAACAGCCCACCGTTTGGGTTTCCATGAAATTCAGGCCACCCAGTCCGAAGATCTTTCAGAAGAGGCGCTTTTAGTTTGATCGATCAATACAATAACGACGACTCCATACACGGTATACTCGTGCAACTGCCGCTGCCAAAGCAAATCGATGAAAAAAAGATTTTAAATGCCATTGATCCTGACAAAGATGTGGATGGATTTCATCCGATCAATGTGGGTCGGCTTATGATTGGCGGTGATGAAGTCAAGTTTCCTCCCTGTACCCCCGCCGGTATCCAGGAGATGATTATTCGTGCCGGTGTTGAAACAAAAGGGGCGGAGGTTGTTGTTGTCGGGCCGTTCAAATATCGTCGGCAAACCCATTGCCAACATGATGCTCCAAAAAGGTGTCGGTGCCAATTCAACCGTAACCGTGGTTCATACAGGTACCAAAGATCTTGCATCACATTGTCAGCGTGCGGACATTCTGATCGTCGCCGCCGGCGTTCCGGGACTGGTAAAACCGGAGTGGATCAAGCCGGGGGCATGCGTGATTGACGTTGGCGTCAACAGGATTGGAGAAAAAATTAGTGAAAAAACCGGAAATAAAATCGCTATCTTAAGTGGAGATGTCGATTTTGATGCTGCCAAAGAGATTGCAGGGTTCGATTACTCCCGGTTCCGGGGGGTGTTGGCCCCATGACCATCACCATGCTTATGAAAAACACACTCAAATCACTAAAATTCAAACTGGGAATCATTTAACCCAATAGAACAGAGCAACAGGGGACGTCCCCCTTCCCCTGTTGCTTCGTTTCCATTGACATAATAGACAATGAAATCCACCATCAATAAAATACCCATGGAACGCGTAAGGCTGGCTTTTAGCAGTGTTGTCAACGTCATTCGGAATAAGAAAATCTCTTTTTTTATTTTGAGCTATACCGGCTCCACGGTGAAACAATTAACGGTTTCCAGGCGGTTTTTAGGTCATTTTCAGCGCCTGTTTGACCATGCTTCTATTGTTGTCCGCTTTTTTGGTTTATGATTATTATCATCTCAAAACCACATTTAACCAACCGGCCCTCGAAGGCAAAATTGCCAAACAATCCCATGAGATTGTCACCCAGCGAAAGCAGATTCAAAAATTTGCCGATGAGATCGACACCTTAAAGTCCAGCCTGGTTGCGCTGAATAATTTTGAGCAGAAGATACGGATTATCGCCAATATCGAGACGCCTTCGGACCATAAAAGCCTTTTTGGCGTGGGAGGGCCGATTCCTGAAGATATCGACTCACAACTTCCCCTGGCCGAAGAACACAACAGCCTGATGCGTGAAATGCATGTACCAGACCCGGCAGTTGACTCTGGCATCGATCAATCAGGAAAAAGCATTTGAATCCCTTTATAAAGACCTTGAAATGAAGCGTAATATTTTGTCTTCCACACCTTCAATCCGCCCGTCAAAAGGGTGGATATCTTCGGGGTTTGGGCGCCGAAAGTCTCCGTTTACCGGGCCTGAGAGAATTTCACAAAGGGATTGGATATTGCCAACCGGAAGGGGACACCGATTATTACTACTGCAGATGGAATTGTCACATTTTCAGGAAAAAAGGGGCTCCTGGGTAAAGTGATCAAAGTGGATCATGGCCATGGAATCGTAACCCGATACGGACATCTTCAAAAAATATTAAAAAAGCGTGGTGAAGCGGTCAAAAGAGGAGATATTATCGCATTGATGGGGAATTCGGGGCGCAGTACAGGACCCCATCTGCATTATGAAGTCTTTTTAAACGGTATTCCGGTAAATCCAAATAGGTATATTTTCAATTAAATCAGTTGTTGATGGTGTCGTAAAAATTTAAAGGTAAAAGGTTAAAGGTAAAAGGTAAAAGTTAGACGATAAATGTGATAAACTCGTAAAAAGTCATGATTCGACTGTTGTTTTTCGATATTTCCCCTTAAGCGCCATTCTTCTCCCACCCCCGCCGGAAAATCTTTACGATTTTTGCAAAATAAATTAATTGATGATATGCTTTGTATGTATTAATATAGCCTGATAAAGAGGAAAGGTTTCTTATATGGTTTCAAATTTATTAACAAAAGTTTTTGGAAGTAAAAACGAACGGGAATTAAAAAAAATTCAGCCGGTGGTTGAAAAAATAAATGCTTTGGAACCCCGGATAAAGGCCATGAGCGATGATGAGCTCAAGGCCCAGACCCAACTATTCAAAGACCGACTGAACAATGGTGAATCCATTGATGATCTTCTACCGGAAACCTTTGCGACTGTGAGAGAGGCATCTGTCCGCACCCTCGAAATGCGTCATTTTGACGTTCAGCTCATCGGTGGAATGGTGCTTCATCAGGGAAAGATCGCTGAAATGAAGACGGGTGAAGGCAAAACTCTGGCTGCCACCCTCCCGGCCTATCTGAACGCGCTTTCAGGTGAAGGCGTCCATATCATTACCGTGAATGACTACCTGGCAAGGCGGGATACGGAATGGATGGGGCATATCTATAATTTTTTAGGACTTTCCGTGGGCTGTATCTTGCATGGGCTGGATGACAATGAGCGAAAAGCCGCATACAATTCAGATATCACTTACGGCACCAACAACGAGTTCGGCTTTGACTACCTTAGAGACAATATGAAGTTTGATAGAGATGCCATCGTTCAGAAAGACCTCAATTTTGCCATTGTGGACGAGGTGGACAGTATTTTGATCGATGAGGCTCGAACCCCATTGATCATATCCGGGCCGGCGGAGAAATCCACCGATCTGTACCATCTGGTCAACGGCATCATTCCGCGCCTTGTTCCTGAACGTGACTATACCGTGGATGAAAAGGCCCGGTCGGTTGCTATGACCGAGGAAGGGATCGCCAAAGCGGAAAAAATACTCAAAGTCAAAAATCTGTACGATCCGAAATGTATCGAACTTCTTCACCATGTTAACCAGGGGCTCAAGGCTTACAACCTCTTCAAAAGAGATGTCGACTATATTGTAAAAAACGGGGAAGTTACCATCGTAGATGAATTTACGGGCCGTTTAATGCCCGGCCGTCGATACAGTGAAGGGGTTGCACCAGGCCCTTGAAGCCAAAGAAAACGTCAAGATTGAAAACGAAAATCAGACCCTGGCGACCATTACGTTTCAGAACTATTTTAGAATGCACGACAAACTTGCCGGCATGACGGGGACTGCCGATACGGAAGCTGCTGAATTTAAAAAAATATATAACCTTGACGTTATTGCGATACCCACAAACCAAAAGATGATCCGAAAAGACAACTCGGATGTCATCTATAAAACCCGCAAAGAGAAATTTGACGCTGCACTCGAGGGAATCATCGAGCTTCATAAAAAAGGACAGCCTGTTCTTGTGGGCACGATTTCCATTGACGTTTCAGAAAATTTTTCCAAAAAATTAAAAAAAAGAGGCATCAAACATACGGTGTTGAATGCAAAAAACCATGAAAAAGAGGCCGAAATTATTGCCATGGCAGGCCAAAAATCAGCGGTTACGATTTCAACAAACATGGCCGGTCGTGGAACCGACATCGTACTGGGTGAAGGGGTTACCGAACTGGGAGGGCTTCATATCCTCGGAACCGAAAGGCATGAAAGTCGACGTATTGACAATCAGCTCAGGGGACGTTCGGGGCGGCAGGGAGATCCTGGTTCCTCGCGCTTCTACCTCGCTTTGGAGGATGATCTGTTGCGTATATTCGGTGGAGAACGCATCACCGGGATTATGGAGAAGCTGGGTATGGAAGAAGGTGAGCCCATCGAGAACAGACTGATCAGTAAAGCGATTGAAAATGCCCAGGCAAAAGTGGAGGGGCACAATTTTGATATCCGTAAGCAACTGTTAGAATATGACGATGTCATGAATCAACAGCGAGAGGTCATATACATACAGCGACGGGAAGCCCTGAACGGTAAAAACCTAAAGTCCGTCATCGGGGAGATGATCGGCGAGAAGGTCGAGGAGATCGCTTATACCTATTCAGACGAAAGAGCGCTTTCTGAAGAATGGGACTGGAAAGGATTGAACAAGGCGGTGTTTAAACAGTTTAACTTCCGGCTGAATGAAATCGATGGAGATACCATGGACGGACTTACCCGGGAAGGGCTGGACCAGCTGATTGCCGACGCCTGTTTCAGGGAATATGAAGAAAGAGAGGCCGTTGTGGGAACTGAAGACTTCAGGCATCTCGAGCGGATCGTTATGCTGCAAACCGTCGACAACCTGTGGAAAGATCACCTGCTGAGCATGGATCACTTAAAAGAAGGGATCGGCCTAAGGGGATATGCACAGCAGGACCCGCTCATCATTTACAAAAAAGAAGGGTTCGAAATGTTTCAGGATATGATATCCAGGATCAAAGAAGAGACCGTGGGTATTTTGTTCAGGATTCAGATATCCGAACCTAAAAAAATTGACGACCTGCAGCAGAAAAAGGAACAGAAACTGATATTTTCCAGTGGGGATGAACCTGCAAAGAAAAACCCGGTCAAGAGAACCCAAAATAAAGTCGGACGAAACGCGCCGTGTCCGTGCGGGAGTGGGAAAAAATTCAAGAAATGTTGCGGGAGATAGTTTGCGGCCATAAAATTTTGTTACCTGTACCCTTTACAAGGCCGGGTGTTAATGATTATAATTTAATTGGAAACCAACTTTGGGAAATAATTCCATGAGCGAGCACAGCCCTGAAATAGAAGAAGATGTTCTTTCCGAAACCAGGGACGATATTGATGAATCGCCCATGTACAGGGTCCTCCTTCACAACGACGATTACACCACCATGGAGTTTGTCGTTGAAACCCTGATCCATGTTTTCAGAAAATCACCGGAGGATTCAGTGGAAATTATGCTGAATGTCCACCATAAAGGTGTCGGGATTTGTGGTGTATATACCTATGAAATATCGGAAACCAAGGTGAATAATGTTCATGCTATGGCCAGACAACATGGTTTTCCGCTAAAGTGTACGATGGAGAAAGAATAGACCATGATCAGCAAAGAACTAAGCGAAACTTTGGGTTTTGCCGTAAGAGAAGCCAAAAGAAGACGCCACGAATATGTGTGTGTAGAGCACTTGCTTTTTGCCATATTATACGACAGCGAGGGCATAGAAATTATTGAAAAATGTGGCGGTAATGTCGAGAAACTGAAAAATGCTCTTGAGTCATTTTTTGGCCAGCGAATGGAAAGTATTCCCGAAGACGATGAATATGTTCTCCAGCAGACCGTCGGTTTTCAAAGAGTGATCCAGAGAGCCATTAATCATGTCCGTTCCGCCGAAAAGCAGGAGGTGGACGTCAGTGATATCCTCGCATCCATTTTTCAAGAAAAGGATTCCCATGCTGAATATTTCCTGAATGAAGAAGGTATAACCCGTCTGGATGTTTTAGGCTATATTTCCCACGATGTTTCCAAATCGCCTTTCAGAGATCCACCGGGTGAGTTTGTGAAAAAAGGGAAAAGGGAGAAAAAGAAAAAAACCGGCCCCCTGGAGGCGTTTACCATCGACCTTGTCAAGAGAGCCGCTGAAGGAAAGCTGGACCCGCTAATCGGCAGAGAGCTCGAAATGGAGCGAACCATTCAGGTCCTGTGCCGGCGGCGGAAAAACAATCCGATCTTCATCGGGGACCCCGGTGTCGGGAAAACCGCAATGGCCGAAGGACTGGCAATCAAGATAAGCAGCGGATCCATCCCCGATTTGCTTAAAGATATTCGCATATATTCCCTTGATCTTGGGGGGCTTCTGGCCGGCACGAAATTCCGCGGTGATTTTGAGCAACGCTTAAAAGGGGTTCTGTCGGCTCTCAAAAAGAAAAAAAATGCTATTTTGTTCATCGACGAAATCCATACAACAGTGGGTGCCGGTGCCACCAGCAGAGGATCCATGGATGCTTCCAATATTTTGAAACCGTCTTTGGCAACCGGTGATCTGCGCTGTATGGGCTCAACAACCTATGAAGACTACAAGAATTACTTTGAAAAAGACCGCGCCCTGTCCCGACGGTTCGAAAAAATCGAAATTTTGGAGCCGCCGGTAAAGGAGACCATTCAAATTCTCAAAGGACTTCGTTCCCGATATGAAGAACATCACAACATTATTTATACGGATAAGGCACTAAAATCCGCAGCCGAGTTGTCTGCCAAATATATCAATGATCGTTATCTCCCTGACAAGGCCATTGATGTCATCGACGAAGCAGGGGCGTTTGTCAGGCTTTCCAATTCTTCCCGCAGAAAGAAGATCAACCCAAAAGATATTGAAAAAATCGTCGCCAAGATGGCCAGAATCCCGACCATCAACGTATCGACGAACGATAAATTGAAACTCGAAACCCTTGAAGAAAAGCTCAAACAAGTTGTTTTTGGACAGGACGAGGCAGTGAAATCACTCGCAACTTCCATAAAGCGCTCCCGGGCCGGTCTTGAAACCCCCGGCAGACCCATCGGATCTTTTTTGTTTGCCGGCCCTACCGGAGTCGGAAAGACGGAGGTGACCCTGCAAGTTGCAAGGATTCTCGGTGTTCATTTTTCACGATATGATATGAGTGAATACATGGAAAAACATGCTGTAGCGCGCCTCATCGGCGCACCTCCGGGTTATATCGGTTTTGATCAGGGAGGACTGTTGACGGACGAAATCCGAAAAAATCCTTACAGTGTGCTTTTGTTCGACGAAATAGAAAAAGCACATCCGGATATGTTCAACATTCTGCTCCAGGTACTCGATCATGCCACCCTCACGGACAACAATGGCAAAAAAGCTGATTTCAGAAACGTCATCATTATGATGACATCAAATGCCGGCACAAGGGAGATGAGCACCCAATCCATCGGTTTTGGCGATAAGCAGCACGATACACAGAATAAAGGGGAAAAAGCCATTGAGAAGTTTTTCAGCCCGGAATTTAGAAACCGCCTGGATGGCATCATTCATTTTAATTCCCTGACGGAAGACATCATGAAAAAGGTTGTGGATAAGTTCATGAACGAGCTTAAAGAACAACTCGCCGTAAAAAAGATTTCTATCCGTCTTTCCGCCGGGGCGCGAACATGGCTGGCTAAAAACGGACATGATTCACTCTTTGGTGCAAGACATCTGGGTCGATTGATACAAACGGAAATCAAAGACAACCTTTCCGATGAGATTTTGTTTGGACGACTTGTAAAAGGCGGCAAAGTCCTTGTTGATTTAAAGAATGACAAATTGACCTTTAGCTACAGCAGCTGAGTAGTAATAGTCATAAGCAACTAATATACCTATATAATAATTTTTATTAAAAAATTACCCAACACCATTCCCAACAAAAAACCCGGTCATTTACCGGGTTGGTTGAATAGATATAATTTTGTTATAGATATGAATAAAATTCTTTTTTTGAGAGGCCAGACTGCTGGATCATTTTTTTTAGAAGCCCGTGTCCGTATTTCTCCTTTTTGCTTTTTAGATGGTCAACAGTAACAATTCTGCGTTGGCCTTTGGTATATCCCTCCCATTGGGCATGGCTGGATCCACCGTGCCTTTTTTGTGTAAATCCAATATTTTTTAAAATAGTTTCTACTTGTTTGCGATCAAGGAGAGGGTATTGGCCGCCCATCAACAGCGTCCGGACAAATGGAATGGGATAAGCTCTTTAAAGGTAATATTACCTGGAAAGTGTCGGATTGACATTATTAGACTTATAAAACAATATGTAAGCCAGTCAAGCAATGGAGCGCGCCTTGAAAGTAATATGGGGATTGAGTCAGCATCGTTCGTATCAAGCACAGCATCAATATAGCTTTCGATCATTTCATGCAGTTTTTTTCTTAACTCTTCTAAGGATTCCGCTTCAGCAGCAAGGTTTAGATTTAGACATACGCCATACCATCTACCTCCTTTAACTTGGTGTCCATAACATCTTAACACCAAGTCAGACGGTTTAAACTTTGCCATGTCTCCTCCTCTTAGTACAATTTAACGTATTGGTGAAACTATATATTCGGTTGAATATATATAGATTTTTTATGTTTTTGTGGAATTTGGGAACAATTGTTCCCTTCCAAACTTTCAAAGCACATAAATAACACAAATGTCAATATATTGCTCCATTATCAACATACTATATATCGCTTTTTTTGTTAATTCCGGTTTAGCTTGACTTCAAATGCCATATGTTGTGTTTTTATCATTTTTCAGCATGTTTAATAATAATATTTTTTATTAAATTTTAATGGTCCGCTAAATTTACCGGCTAATATCTGCATTTGGGTAACTTGTTAGCGCTAACTCATCATGTTGATGGACGTCAGGTAAGAAGACGGAATAGCTTTTTCCAGTGGATTAAGGGGCAAGGAAATGGAGGTGTAATAGACTTCAATAATAAAATTAGCCAAGAATTACAACTATCTTCTCCACATAGTGTTAGATTGATAAACGGGAAGTATTATATATGTGACAGTGCTATTCTCTGTGTTAAGATTTTTGATAAAAATTGGCGTTACGAGAAATCAATATCGACGAATGGTTACCCAAGAGGCATGGATTATTGTCCCCAAAAAAGTCTTTTGTTTGTTGGAAACTCTACCATAAGGAAAAGATACAGGCATTTGCTAAAAAGAAACACATTCAATAATGTAGAAATATTTAATCTTGATAATCACCAGTCAATTTCACAGGTTAAAATTGATGGGCTTGAACAGATTAACAATGTATATTTAATGGATGAATATCAGTCAAGACTATTAGCCGATTCAACATAAGATTCATTAATCAAGACAAATAGGACCGACCCTAAATCGTAAGAAGGACAAGATTCTGATTATAAGATCCTTGAATGTGTAAATCCTCATTGCTTATAGCGGAACTAAAAAGATAAGGAATCAAAAGAGTCTCATGACCAAGGTCACCTGTAGTATTGTTATTGTTAACTGGAAATCTATCTCTTATCTTTTAAATTGCATTGATAGTATAATAGAAAACACAAAATCCAGTTATGAGATAATAGTTATCGATAATTCATCAGGTAACGAAGAGCAAAAAGAATTAAAAAAAATTGGAGGTATCAAGCTTATCCTAAATATTGAAAACAAGGGGTTCGCAGCAGCTAACAATCAAGGGTTTAATATCGCTAACGGTGAATATATTTTTATGCTTAATCCTGATACGATTTTATTAAATAATGCAATTGAGAAAATGATAGACTTTTTAAAAAAACACCCAACTATTCATGCAGTTGGGCCAAAATTATACTATTCGGATAAGTTGGACTATCATCCCTCTGTAAAACAATTCCCAACACCATTTAATCAATTAT
>PVMK01176986.1_pt1 | contig 17277 bp, 17 predicted proteins | sample 1853481 | NCBI WGS metagenome assembly PVMK01 (sample SAMN08533507, study PRJNA380276) | Marine sediment metagenome, whole genome shotgun sequencing project.
CGATCCATGCGCTCAGAGCCGCTGATCAGAGTCGGTGCAGGTTTTGGGCTGAACCAATACAGTTCTGTCAGCAGCGCGGTTATGCGCGTAAAAGAAAAGTTGCAAGAAGATAGAAAATTTAAAGACCGCCTTGAATGTATTGAAAGCAACATCCTTAAAGGTCAAACGTAGATTTGACCCCTAACCTCTCAACCGCTTCCAAAGCTTGTTGATTATCAAGGGTGAAACATAATCCGGATCAAGATGTACGTCACCTGAGAGCAATTTAGATGAAAATCTTAGATCGCGGTTACCGGTGTATATCCCAAATTCGTTATCGATGTATGACTCCAAAGTAAATTGAAGAGTCATCAGATCATTCTCAGCCATATTGGATATTTTCATTTTGTCCTTCAGCGGTAATTCACGGATAAGTCTCTCAACCGCTTCGTCAACTGTCCCGGGTAGTTTCTCGAAATTTCCAATCAGACCTTTTCCGTGGATCTTATGGGCCATCTCCAGAACTCTGAATACGTCATTGTATATTGTTGGGTCTTTGCTTGCCCTTGGACCGGCTACGTTTAGAATTTTTATGTGCCGCAATTCGAACCAGGAAAGGATTAATGATGCAGAATCGTAGGCGGCACTTTGGTTCAAATCAATGTGGAGCAATTGTTTCTTATGTTTTAAAACCATTTGCCGGGTGTAATCGGTTCCGCCAGTCGGTTTACCCCGGGAAAATATTATTGTTCCATCTGAATCAATGACATTTTGTTCAGTCCGCTTCGGATAGCTGGAAGTGGGCATTTCCTGAAGCTGGTATTTGTCTGGTAATGGTCCGTCTTCCGCAATACGTCCCTTTGGAATCCAACCACTATGGGGGATGTAGTATTTAATGGCAAAATCAAGGGAGCTCTGTCGACTCCGCTTTGAGCTCTTGAGATTATTTTTTTAAGCATATTCGAAATTCTATTGTATAATTTATTTGGATTTGGCATCTATTTTTATAGGAGCAGATGTAATGTTCAATGCTACATTGCCTCTCGATACAGTCAAGTCATAGCTGAAGATGGTCCTCTTAAGATTAGGGAAATATCTATTCTTTCTCTCCGTAATCAAATCATTAATGTAAACCAGCACACCGACATCTCCAGCATCACCGCTTTTTGGAACTATGAAGTCGATCATCTCATCCTCGATTTTTCCCTGTTCATCATCAGGAAACATCAGTTTATTCCAAACACCAATAGTTAGGGAAATAACTGTTTTAATGAGCTTATCGTCATCTTCACATGTCTTGAGCAAAGGATCGGCGAGTTTGAATATCACTTCAGACATTTTCACCTCATCAGGGGGTTCGATGAATGCCGTGCTCTCCGTCGATAAGCCCAACTCATTTAGCATGCTCTTAGTTTTCATCATCAATTTTTGATATTTGATATCAGTTTGGTGAATCTGAATCTCCTTTTTATGGGTTTTATCCTGTCTATTCGTTTTCTCTGTGCACTTTTTTTGCTTTTTCTTAGACATTATTTTTTATTTCTCAATTATTTGATTTAAACTGCGGCACATACTTGGATTAAATTCGCCATTAATAGATCTTTTTACAGTTGCTTGATTTTATTTCAAAACCCTCAACTTATGTGTTTCCCTCAATCTACTCCAAAGTTCCCTTAATATTACGGTTGCGGCGTCAACCTCATCTTTCTGTTTGATTCCGGTAAATCTATAGTTTGGTATTATGCCTATAAATATCCTTATTATCTTCTCTGGAGTTTCGTCAATGAATTTTTGACACCCATGTTGCCGCTTAATGTCATTCCTAAAGGGACAAATCTGATCTTACTATTGTAACCGTTAGAATTTTATACAAAAAATAATTCATAATAGCTTACGGTATAATTCTTGCATTTACATATATGAAGAAGTCTATTTTGCAATATAAAGCAACAATACTTGGCTGGGGCAATTTTTGTCATGCAAACTGATAAAAAAGAAACTGAGGAACGGCAGTCTGTTATTCTATTTGCTGATGATGACCCGTTCTGTCTGGATGTCGGTATAGAAATTCTTCAAAAATTAGGGCTTCAAAGTGCTGAACGCACGAGATGGGCAAGAGGCGATTGAAGTTTTTCTAAATAATCAAAGAGAAGTGGATCTTGTCATTTTGGACATGAAAATGCCATACAATGGGGGTAAGGCTTTTTCCCAATTGAAGAAAATCAATCCCAATGTGAAAGTTCTTATCGCCAGCGGATATGTTAAAGATCAGAAGATCAGAGAAATGATGGAACAAGGTTGCAGGGGTTTCATCCAAAAGCCTTTCAGTATAAATGCACTATCTCAGAAAATAATGAATGCTTTGAATGATTAGCTCATTCTGGTGAATAACTAAACGATCTGATTTTCGGTGGGTGATCCTTTATACAAATTGATGCTTTTAGTTGTTCATTTATTTGACGACTCTCAACCTATGCGATTCCCGCAATCTATTCCAGAGTTCTTTTATGATAACGGAGGCGGCGTCAACCTCATTTAATGATTCTCCGGATTTTTCAAGGCAATCTTTCACAATCTCCTTGTTTATACCAACATCAAATTGATCGAGTCTGTACCGAATGTATTTGCCCAAGGTTAACTCAAGCACACGAAATTCGTTTTCATCCAAATTAGCGGTACTCACTTTGGCTTCTAGGTTGGGGGTCAAATCTACGATTGACCTTTCTTATCAGCTTTGTAATGTTTGAGCCATGTCACGCCCGCTGAGAATAGACTATCCGAATGCCTGGCACCATGTGATGAACCGTGCCCGAAGGGGAGATTACCTTTTTGTCGATAAAGCGGATTATCAGCAATTTATCGATTTGCTTCAAGAAACAGCAGATCTGTTCAATATTATGAGATAAGGCCAACCACATTAAAAGCTGTTCGCCGCGGCATTGAAAACGAGCCGCGCGATGTGGCCATGTATTTGATTCGATCCATGCGCTCAGAGCCGCTGATCAGAGTCGGTGCAGGTTTTGGGCTGAACCAATACAGTTCTGTCAGCAGCGCGGTTATGCGCGTAAAAGCAAAGTTGCAAAAGGATAGAAAATTTAAAAACCGCCTTAAATGTATTGAAAGCAACATCATTAAAGGTCAAACGTAGATTTGATATGATTGACCCCTATGATGACCCCTATGATTTTGATTGACAAAAGAACTATAGGATGTCCCCTTTATCCTCGGTCCATGAGGTGATCCAATAAAGTCAAATCCGGTGGGAGCTCAGAAAAATCCTGAATCGGCAGTCACTTCAGCAAATTTACTGCAAAGTTTCGGAGTTCAACCATTTTGCAAGGCCCAAACGCCAGCGATCCGACCAGGATCGGTGGCGGAGCAAAAAGAGCGGGTTAACGTCGGCATCCGGCTCGGTACTGAGAATTGCCAACGCATATACCGTCGGGCCTGGTGCGACGATAATGTTAATTTGTTTGGCTCTTAAAAAGACCTCACGTCCGATGTTAAGGTTTTCCCACGATTCGCCGGCATCAGTCGTGCGAAAAAGGCCTTCGCCTTCTGTAATACCCAGCGCGACGCCACGTTGTGCATTTACCGGCACGACATCCAGAATTTTTGTCTGGTCCGACACCGGCAGCCGGAGGGGCTGCCACGCAGCATTCGTGTTGAATCGAAACAACCTGAGAGGTTTTGGCTGCTGCACGATTTCATGATCGTCCCATATGGGTTGCGTTACGGCAACTATCATTTCCTGGCGCGACAGGAGGCGGACCATGTAGAAGTCCGCTGCTTCGATTCCCGTCATTATAACCCGGGCTAACTCCGGAACAATTCCCTCGCGGCCAGCAGCGGTGACCCGTGCTTCGATATTTTTCGCAGGGCCAAGATCGTGAGCGTCCAAGGTGATCTCTTGCGACTCGGGCGGTTCATGGCGCAGCCAGTCAGCGCTTTTTACGACCAGGGATTCCCATGCAGCCCTGGCACCCCAGCTTTCCATCTCCGTGCCGAATCGCTCACTCCAGGTCGGATTGTTGCTGAAGAGATCGTACTCCGGTGATGAAACCGCATCGAGCACTTCGCGCATATCGTCGCGAGTGTCCTCACGCCAAAATTCGACTTGATGTTTATTGTTGCCGTCCGTGTGATCGGTAAGTGTTCCTCGAATTACAGTCCGGTCTAGCCCGAGTTTGCTGAGCACTTGTGCAATTTCCGGTTCAAGGTAAAAGGGTTCATACGCTTTTTCCGTGAACGGAATGGAAGTCCGTTGTCCCGGCGGAAACTTAATGAATCCTTTTCTCGCAAAGCTAATGTATTTGCCGTTGCGCCGGAAGGCGAATATTTGGACAATGAGTTCTCCCGGCTCGCCATTATTTTCGAAAGTAAGTTCCAGCGTTACGGCCGGAGACCCGGCCAAATTTGCTAGGCTTTTCTTTACTCTTCGTGCAAATCCTTCCGGTTCACGATCCAGCCGCCACATGAAAGCGGATGTCGCATCAAGGTCCCTCGCATGGCGGGCATTACGTGCCAACCAGGCTACCGTTGATGGATCGGAGCGATTGATTGCAAAAATATCAACCGGGGCAAGGGCATTGGTTACCAGACGTGTGACGGGCTGTTTGACGGGGAGGCAGCCCTCGGATGGTGTAACCGAAATACTATAGGCGCTTGCAAGCAGGAAAACTGAAGCAAGAACGGCGAGTAAGACGCTGTTGCGGATATACCGGCGACGCTCGTCATCTTCGCGACGAAGCTCCGAATACTTTTCTTTGAACAGGGCTGCAATCAGGCGCAGGGTTTCAAGGCGAAAGTTTCGGCGGCCGGGCTTTCGTAGATCGATGTAAAGCAGTTTTTTGGCGACACCGGCAATCGAAGGCGGAACCGCTTCCTCTATTTCTCCGCGGCAAAGCACCACCGCTACCGCCTTATGACCCCAACGATTGAGGAACGCTTGCGATTCCAGCTCGACATATGACGACGCTGCAGCATCCGGTGACGCGAGAAGCACAAGGCGCTCCGATTTGCGAACATTTTCTTCCAAGATTTTCTGCAGGTCGGACGCCGCGGTCAGCTGCTCCTCATCACGAAAGATCTCGAGGCTGCGCCCGGCGGCTTTAGACAGGCGGGGTGGTCGGTAACGGCGCAGGCGCCGGCTGATTCTTTTGGCCAGTTTGGCGTCCGAGTGACTGTAGCTGAGAAATGCATTGGTTTTCATACTGTTAACCCCACCCATATTCTGGTATTAATCCGCAATTTTCAATCTTCAATTCTGGCCTGTCCGGGGTTGGATGCGAAAATCGGGATTTAAAAGAATAGGAAGTTGCTTTCTCAAAGCGGATAAATGGAAAATAGTTAATTGCGTATCGGTTTCAGCTACAACCCAACATATTGAAGCAGCCATTAACGCAAACAATATGCACCTGGATAACCAAAGCAGGTTTTGTTGTCAAGATTTGATTTTTTTATAATTGAAGTATAGCAGATGGGCTTTGTCAAAAACTATTAAGAATCTGTTAAATCGGCCAAGGATTTAACTGGGGAAAACCGAAAGATAACAGTGTGCAAAGCTTTAAGTATTTGGGACAGGATTTCTTTTTGCAAATCCCTGTCATACATATGTCGCCTCTCGCTCAAGAAGAAGGTAATTTCTTAGTCAACCCCGGAAGCAACGTCCCTAAATTCCATTGCTTTTCATCAGAATCCCTCTGTTTTGTTTTTTCATGCAAGTTAGTCTCCATAGGCGGCTACCTTAAATTCACGCCCAGGCCCGGTTTGTCGGTTATGGTGAGCTCTCCGTTTTTGAGTCTAAAACCGCCTTCCACCAGATCTCGTGCCAGATTGAGACTGCCGTCTAGATCCACATACCGAGTGGCCGGAGATGCAAGGGCTGCATGCAGCGCAGCTGAAATGCTTACGATGCTCTCGTCCATGCACCCCCACATGAGATCGATGTTTGCCAGGTGTGCGATTTCGGCAATCTTCAAAGCAGGGAAGATTCCGCCGCATTTCATGAGTTTTACATTATAAATGCCAAATGGCCGAGGTGAATGCGTGAATCTTAGCGCATTTTGTACATTGAGCAAGCTTTCATCTGCGGCGGTTTTTTCTCGAACAGATTTCGGCATGCTTTGCATTCCCTCGATATCGTCAGCTTTTAAGGGTTGCTCGATAAATTCCAAATCGAGTTGTTGCGTCCGCTGAATAAATTCCATGTATTCATCACACGAGTATCCCTGATTGGCATCTACGCGGATAGGTATCTGTCTGCCGGCTTTTTCCCGGATTTTATGGAGACGCTCTATATCTTCGTCAAGGGATTTGCCTATCTTAACCTTTAGAACTCGAAACCCCCGGCTCAAATATTCATCAGCCTCTTCAACAGCTTCTTCCGCGGACATAATTCCAATGGTTATCGAAGTTGTAAGCGTTTTATGGACCCTGCCCAGCATGTCAGCTAGTGGCAGATTGAGGTATTTGCTCATTAAATCATATAGGGCCATATCGACTGCCGCACGGGCAGCCGGAGCTTTTGGCATGGCTCCCTCGATTTTTCGGACAAGATCTCCGTTATCGAGAATATCCTGTCCAAGTAGTAATGATTCCAGACAACTATCCAATGCGCTTTTGCAGTCGACGGTACTTTCACCGGTTACGTAATCTTCAGGAGAAGCGACGCCCAGCCCGAAAGATCCGGTTTCGGTTTCGATACGGACAAAATGATTTTCCACATCACTGTAGGTTTCATATGCAATTGTGTATGGTTTAATGAGTTTTAGATGTTCGGTCCAATGTTCTACGTTTGTTATTTTCATTTGATGGCCTGCCTCTAAAGTTGAGAATATCTAAGCCGCGTATTCCCGCCCGCCCGTTGAAATGCATGATAAGCAAAATAAATGCCAGAGCTTGCATGTGGGGTTATATTTTATGATTACAAATGGTTATGAATATATATCGTCGATATCCGTCCAGGCAGATTGTGTAAGGCGTTGGCCAAATATGTGTAATTCTTTACACATATAAGATTTGATGATTTTCTTTTATACCGAAAAAGGTTTTGGCGTACGAGTTGGCGTTGGGTTTACGGGTGGGGGCGATTTTCGAGCCCATCTCCCCATAGCCCCCAGCACTGAGGGTAAGTAAGTTCGATGTTGTTGTAGGTTTATTCAAGATAAGAGAAAACTTCGGCGGGACTTTAAGAATCAGTATTTTATCATTTATGTCTTGTATCCCTCTCGGTGGCCGTTTTTTTCTTTACGATTAACGCCTGCACCGTCAAACGTGCTCCTGCTCAGCCTGGTACAATTCCAAAGTTAGCTGTCCCCAGCCCAGGCGCTGAAGAATTTGGTAAAGCTTTGTTTCAAGAGCTTCGTGGTGACTACGACCTCGATTCCGATAATCAAAAGCGTGATAAGCTGGTTGAGGTTTTTAATCAGCTCACAAAAGCAGCTGAAGTCGACCATCTTCTCTGGCATATTTATCTGTTAAACGGGCCGGAAATAGTGGACATTCGCGCGATGCACGGGAATTACATTTTTGTGTGGTCAGGAGTATTAGATGCTGTAGAAAATGACGATGAACTCGCCGGTTTGCTGGCCTGTGAACTGTCACATACCTTGACGCATCAAACCGATCCTGTAGAGTTCACGATCGCATCCGATGTGCTATTCAACGTCGCGGAATTAGCAACATCCCTTGGTCTTATGGTGGCAAGCCATGGAGCGGTTGTGATAAGCGGTCAAGGCTGGATGAAGTGGGCTTATGTTGAAGTTGCGGATCTTGATCCTTTAGACCGTGAGTACAGCGAAGAACACGAACGTGAAGCCGCAGGCATTGCTCTTTTAATTATTTCCCGCACCCAATATTCCCCGCAAGCCCTTCTTAATTTTTGGAAACGCGTCGCAGAGGATGAATCTCTGCATGATAAATATGAGCGTCTCTGTCGCAGCCTATCACCTCAGGAAAGGGCAGCAATGATGGAAAAATTAATCTTGAAGCCTCCTGAGGGGGATAATCAATTAGCAAAAAAACCAACACAATAAAATTATTCCGAAGATGTGTTTTTTCCGGCATCATCTGCGACATCCGGTAGTTTTTCCCTGTCTATCCCGCGTTTTTGGCGATAACCAGCTACCAGTGCCAGAATGTCTTGACCATATTTCTTAAAGGTTTTCTTGCCCACACCTTTGATTCTTTTAAGATCCGTTCTATTGCCGGGTAAATTGACGACAATCTGAATCAATACCCGCTGATGGAGGATCTGGTAATGGGCAAGGCCTTGTTCCCCGGCCTTACGGGAACGCCAGTCCTTAAGCCGGCGGAACAATTCCGGGTGTTCAATGTCTGACTCGCTGTAAACCGGGGTTTGGGATTTTTTTATTTTTCCAGGGATAAAGTCAACCTCAGCCTTTGATATGGTGCGTAAATATTGGGGAGGAGAAAACCTCTTTTCACAGGATTTTATCCCGGCAAGTTTTACATGAATCTCCTGTTTGAGATCATTGAGGGCATTGTGGGTTTTTTTGCCAAGTTCCTTATTATCTGTTTCCATATGGAACTTTTGCATAAGATCATCAAAAATCAAGGAAAATTTATCTTGAAACCATTCAGATGCTTTGCCGATTCGTTCCAGAATATAGGCATCGGATTCGGGCAAATTTTGTTGTACAAAAATGGTTCGCAATTGCTGTTTAAATTTTTCACTGATCGAAAAAATCTGCTTCTCAGCCATTTCACGCAGCCGGGCCAAATCAGACACACCGGAGATCTGAACCAGACCGATATTCCCAGTCAAAAGTCGGACAAAATAGTTGAGGCGTTTGTGCAGCAATTGAAAATCAAAACACTCCAGCAACAATTGCTGCTGGTAGAATATTTTGGCGGCCTGAAGCTGGTTTTCGGAGGGCGGATTCTGCCTGGCCCTTTCAACAAAGTTCAGGACCGACTTGTCTGTTTCTATGCCGCGGGATGGGAGGGGAGAGCTGAGCACCATGCCCTCAAAAGTTTTACAACGGCTTAATGCCACGTAAACCTGGCCATGGGCAAAAGCGGATTCGGCATCAATAACAGCCTTGTCAAAGGTCAGGCCCTGGCTTTTATGGATGGTGATGGCCCAGGCTAGCTTCAGGGGAAATTGTTTGAATCTACCGATGATATCCTCCTGGATCTCCTTATTCTCTTCGTCCACCTTATATTTAACATTTTCCCATTCCACAGCTTCTACCACAATGCCTTTGGACTCGCCAGGGCAGGTAATGCAGATTTGCCGGCCGGTAATTTTTTTTATTTTACCGATTTTGCCATTGTAATAACGCTTTTCAAATGAGTTATCATTGCGAAGAAACATGACCTGGGCCCCTTCTTTGAGCACCAATGTGCCTGGGGTCGGATAGATATGTTCGGGAAAATCTCCTGAAACCTCGGCATCAAAACAATATTCTTTGCCCCTCAATGCGGAAAGCATGCCTTTGTTAGTGGTGTCAGCACTGTTGTTGTGGGTGGTCAGGGTAATATAGCCCTGATCTTTTTCAGGGGCAAAATTTTCAATATAACGCTGATTTAATTCCCCAATGGAGGCTGCATCAAGCCGGTTGTCCCGCACCCGATTAAGTAATTGGATAAAGTGGGCATCGGACTGACGGTAGATATGCTTTAATTCAATGGTAACCAGTTCGGCCTGATCAAGGGCATGGCTGCTGAAAAAATAAACCGACTCATAATATTGTTTTAAAAGCTGCCATTCTTCCCGCTTTGCCACCGGAGAAAGCTGGTGCAGATCCCCGATCATGAGTAGCTGCACACCACCAAATGGTTGATCATTGCGACGGTGATGGCGCAGGACCGCATCCACCGAATCCAGCAAGTCGGCCCGTACCATACTGATCTCGTCAATCACCAGTAAATCAAGGCTTTTAATAATCCGTTTTTTTTCTTTGCTGAATCTGAACAAGCGCTGCCGGCTTTGTTCATCGGCCTCACTACCCGGAATAAATGGGCCAAAGGGCAACTGGAAAAAAGAATGGAGGGTGACGCCTCCGGCATTAATGGCTGCAACCCCGGTTGGTGCGGTGATGATCAACCGTTTTGCAGTATTTTCTTTCAACTTATGTAAAAATGTGGTTTTTCCGGTGCCTGCTTTTCCTGTTAAAAAGATATGGCTGCCCGTGTATTGAACAAAGTCTCCGGCTATATTCTGTTCACGATTCTCCGACGATTTACAAGTCATTTTTCACGCAAAAATTGTCCGATTAATAGTGAATAAGGTTAGAAAAATTCAAGGTTTGACACCTAAATTCAAAAAATGAGATGACTACCTTCAGCGGTTTTAGGCTGCGCGAGACTATGTATCATTTTACAAATCTGAATCTTGAATCAGCTTACCAGGGACCGAGCCAGTTCCACAGCTTTTTTTCTGACCTCCTCCGGTATCTCGGTTGGTACGCTGCATTCACCCACGTACAATTCAGCGGCTTTTCCGGCCAATAAAAAGTCGACGATCCGGCCGAAGGAAGTAAACATGCCTTCGGCATTATCCTCATAGGCGTCGGCCCCAGTGACCAGCAGGCCGATGCGCTTTCCTTCCATGAGTGATTTATGCCCCGGTTTGTGGTAGTTGGTAACCAGGCTGTAACCCCGGTCGATCAGGGCCTTGAGTTGAGCTGAGAATCCCCAAAAATAGATGGGCGAGGCGAACAGAACAGCGTCGGATGCGATCATTCGTTTCATGATATCGATGGCGTCGTCTTTTTGGACGCAGGCGATCTCATCGGGATTCTCCCGACACTTGGCACACCCCAGACAGCCGCTGATAGACTTGTTATTAAGGTAAATCCCTTCCACATCGTGGCCCAGTGCTTCAAGTTCTTCCTTGACCCATCCCAATACCGTAGCAGTATTTCCTTTCTTTTTGGCGCTGCCTAAAATCGTGGTTATTTTCATCGTCGTTTCTCCTGCGCTAAACGACTAAGTCTTACCATGAGCTGGGACCGAAGGTGCTCAGAAGGCCGCCGTCAACGTACAGGATGTGACCGGTGACAAAATCAGAAGCCGGTGATGCCAGAAATACCGCCGCATTGCCTAAATCCTCCGGTTTTCCCCACCTTGCCTGGGGTGTTTTCCACTTCAACCATTTGTCGAATGATTCATCTTCCCACAGCGGTCGGGTTAAGTCGGTCTGAATAAAACCGGGGCCGATGGCATTGACATTTTGTTGTCCAAACGAAATTTTTCCATCCTGATTTACTCCATATTCCGAAATTTCTCGAACCGTATTGAATCAAAATAATATCGGGTATAATAACGGTCATTAGCTATTCTTTACCATGTTGTTTATACATCGTTGGGGTTCACTCTAATCCGAGCTGGCAGTGCATGTCAAATGATATCGTGGCGGAAAGGGCACATATCATGCTAAAATATTGATTGATAAGATAAGCAGTTATGTTGAGTTTGTTTATAGATGGCTACCTCTTTTTGTTTTTCGGTCTCTCATCAAAATACAAAAAAGAAGTAACCACTACGTCCCTGCTGTGAAATGTAGGTGACACATGACATTCCGACAGGGGTTGACAGAAAATAATTTAACGGCTAATATGATAGTCAATGAAAGCCTTAAAAACAATTATTATTGGCATTAAGATGAAAAAGAAATTTCCTGTTTCCGTTCGAATCGGCCTGAAAAGGCTCGGTGCGGATCTAAAAAATGCTCGCCTTCGTCGTCACTTAAAAATGGTGACAATAGCCGACCGTGCCGGGATCAGTCGCGAGACATTGGCCAAAGTTCAAAAAGGGGATACAGGGGTAAGTATGGGAAGCTATGCTTCAGTCATTCTTGCGCTTGGATTGGGTACCGGCTGGATGGCGTTAGCCGATATATCCAATGACAAGACGGGACAGGCGCTTGATGAAGAACGAATCCCTCAGCGCGCCAGAGACTACAAGGTTTAGGGCGCCTCATGTCAAGAGAGATATTCGTGCATATTGACCTTAAGGGGGAAGCCCACTTTGTTGGACGGTTGTGGCTACATAGGAGCAAAGGACGCGAAAGGGCTTCTTTCGAATACTCATCGGAATGGCGGTCTTCCCCTGTTCATTTTTCTCTTGAACCGGCGCTGGAAATAGGAGAGGGATCATTTCACACCGATAAAGCGCTTTTCGGGTCCATTGGTGATTCAGCGCCTGACCGCTGGGGAAGGCTCTTAATGGAACGAAGAGAAGCAAGAAGGGCGAAATCAGAAAACAGGCGCGCACACAAACTCCACGAGTCAGACTACCTCCTTATGGTCAACGACTTGGCCCGACAAGGGGCGTTGCGTTTTTCAGAAAGCATAGATGGTTCGTTTTTGGCAACCGAAAGCGATGTCCCTATTCCTCCTATGGTCCACCTCGAACGCCTTTTGAGCGCCTCTGATCGAATTCTGGCTTGCGTGGAAATGGATGAGGACATACGCGATCTCGTCGATCCGGGGGCTTCCATCGGCGGCGCAAGACCCAAGGCCTCAGTCTTTGATAATGAAGGAAACCTCCACATTGCCAAGTTCCCCAGCCAAAATGATGACTGGGACGTTGAACTCTGGGAATTTTTGTCTTTCAGGATGGCCGCACGTGCGGGTTTGTCTGTTCCTGAATTTCGCCTTAAAAAAATTTTAAATAGAAATGTTCTCTTACTGAAACGATTTGACCGTCGGGGGCAAGAAGTCCGAATACCGTTTTTGTCTGCCATGAGTATGCTGGAAGCTTCGGACGACGATCATGGAAGCTATTTGGATCTGGGCGAAATACTTCGCGAGTATGGTTCGTCTCCCAGCGAGGACTTGGTAAATCTGTGGCGGCGTATGGTCTTCAACATCATGATTTCGAATGTGGACGATCATCTTCGAAATCACGGCTTTTTATACCAGGGAACGTCCGGCTGGCGGTTGTCGCCGGTTTATGACCTTGAACCAACCCCGGAGTACAAGAAGCCGAGGATCCTTCACACCCGAATAGATTTTTATGATGGAACGGCCTCTTTAGACCTGGCCTATGAAGTGGCCGAGGAATTTGGTCTTGATCCAGGAAGAGCACGAAAAATCGCCAAAGAAGTCGCCATAGCCGTTAAAGACTGGGACAAGGAAGCCATCAGATTTGGCGCCGGTAAAGACGAAGTTGAGCGCATTCGTTCGGCATTTGATCATGGCGATTTACACCAGGCGCTTAAGGGAATGGCATAGGCTTTCAGGAGATCCCGCTCTCCGAGCTGTAGGCTCTATGAGCCGGAAGCCGGCCTATAAGCCTTACGGGCTGGAATCGGAGCCGGAAGCCAGGGCGGGCTGAACCTGTGAGCATTTACGAATGAGGATCCTATGAAGCTACCCAAAATGTATCGCATTCGTCAGAGATTTGATGACATCAGAGTCAAAGATATCCGAGAAACGGTCAGGGCTGAATTGGGCGGATTGTCCTGGTCTGCAATTCAGCCCGGGCACCGGGTGGCCATCACGGCCGGCAGCCGCGGGATAGCCGATATCGCTGAAATCCTGAGGGCAATCGTCGAATTTTTAAAATCGCTTGGGGCCGATCCGTTTCTCTTTCCGGCCATGGGCAGCCATGGAGGGGCAACCGCCGCGGGGCAGGTTGCCATGCTGGAACAGTTGGGCGTGACGGAAGCATCTGTTAAAGCGCCGATTATATCATCCATGGAAGTGGCGGAGCTCGGAACAACTGAGAATAATGTTTCGGTTTTTATGGATAAAAACGCTCTGACTGCAGATCATATCGTGGTGGTTAATCGTATCAAATCCCATACAAAATTTAAGGCACCCATCGAAAGCGGCCTGATGAAGATGATGGCCATCGGCATGGGAAAACAAAAAGGTGCAGAGCTTTACCATAAAGCCGCTGTGCAGGATACATTTTTCAAAATTATTACAGATGCCGCCCGCCTGGTATTGAAAAAAACGCCGGTTATCTGTGCCGTGGCAATCCTGGAGAACGCTTACGGCGAAACGGCAAAAATTACCGCTTTAAAGACCGGTGAAATTGAAAGCAGGGAAAAAGATCTGTTACTCTTGTCCAAGAAAATGATGGCCAAACTTCCCTTTAATGAAATTGATCTTTTAATTATTGACGAGATGGGAAAAGATATCAGCGGGGTCGGCATCGATCCGAATATCACCGGGAGAAATCGGGATCTGCTGGGAGTTTTCCCCCACCCGGCACAGGTTAAACGACTTTTCGTGCGAGATATAACGGATAGAAGCAAGGGCAATGCCACTGGCATCGGCCTGGCGGATATCACCACCCAAAGACTGGTGGACAAAATTGATTATGCCGCCACATATAAAAACTGTATCACCGGCATCAGCCCGGAAAAGGCCGCTGTACCCATGCACTTTGGAAACGACCGCGAAGCCATAGAAGTCGCTCTGGGATCCATTGGCCTTATTCCAGCGAAGAAAAGCAAAATTGTGCGCATTAAAAACACCCTGCGATTAGACACCGCTGAGTGTCCGAAGCTTATGCAGAGACGTTTCAGCAGAGGCCCGATCTGGAAATTATCGGTGGACCTTACCGCATGGAATTTAATGGTGAGAACAATCTCCCGTGAGAGGGTGGTCCGAAATACCGGGTCCAAACAAATTGCGAAGCAGAATACATAACTCTAACCCGGATAAACCGGCCTCCGGCTCGTAGATTCGATCCTACGGCTCGGAGAGAAATAGCAAATTTCAAGCACCAAATTACAATATCCAAACTGATAGGCCTCAGCTGCTATCTGATGCCTTTGACGGCAATTGCCAGAAGGGGCCGGTTTTACCGATTTCTTTAAATGTCATCACCATTTCTGCGGCATATTCCCTGCTGCGCGAAACCCAATCCGGGTCCAGGCGCCTGCGAAAATAGTTGCCTGAAAAAAGCGTCACCAGATCGTCGAGCGGAATAATACCCTCTTCAGTACCCGCTTCAAACCCGGCCCAGTTCCGGATGTGCTCTTCCGACCGGAAGAGATTCATGGTCGCTCAGGCATAGGGAATATCTTCAAACCATTTTCTGAATGGTACCGCCACATATCCCGCCAACCCTTGCGGCTCCGATTTCAGGACGTTGCCATCTCGAATTTCCACGGTGATGGACTGCCCACAGTCCAGACAGGGAGCATCGATCCGGACGGTTTTCCCGGGAAACAGCCAGCAGACCGCCAGCGATTCGAATCCTCACTGGCCGAACCATTTTTGTTCTCCATCGATGGTGATGCGGTACTGGGTGGGAAGATTGTTAAAGGGTGCAAAAGAGGTAATGAAATCGGTATTGGGAAACAACCAGCCGGGGATACCGGCCTTGAAAAGTTTGTGAAGGGCATTGCGGCCTTCTTCCACCGGCACATCAAGTTCGGATGCGATTTCCGTGTAATGCGGTGCCTGGCCGGTGGCCACCATGCGTTTCATGATGATGTGAAATACTTGATCTAGATTGTTTGGTTCGCTCATGGGCTCCTCCTTCCATAACCGTAAATAGTCAATATTAAATCGTCAATATTCAATTATCCGGTATCCTCGGCTGTTACATCCAAGGATTTACCGGCACCGCCAGACTCAGATACCGGTCGCTTTCTTCAAACATCAGCTTTTTATCAACCATCATTTTCAAGAAAGCAACAATTTTATCTTCGGGAAAGGCCGGGAACCGATTTCGAATCTTTTTGAGTGAACGATGGTGGCGGCAAAAAAGATAGATCAACCGGGAAGTTCCCGTCAAGCGGTGGTGAAGAGTTTCGGTGTCTACCCGGTGGTGCCGGATGATTAAAAAAATCAGCACCGTCGCGTAAGCTCAAAATAGGGGAGGGGTTCGGCCCTTTATGGAGTTCGGTATAGATCTTGTGCCAGGTCGCCACTTTCTTCTTAACCGGATGCCAGATTTTTTTTGATAGCCCAGATCACCACGGTAGGCCTGGATCATAAATTCCAGGGGCTGAAAAATTTTTATCGTGTCCTGAGGCCAGGCCACAGTAACATATTGGAAAATCAATAAAAGATCCCTAAAAACACCAGTATTCAGAGACATTATTATGCCATTTTATTGGCAATGTCAATTACTTAGCGTGGCCCGACCCGCCCACAAAACCGCGTATCCATTTGTTACTCATATTTCTATATCCAAAAAGTTTGTATGGAGTATTTTTGAATATAAATATCTTTTGTCACCAACAACAATTGATGACGAGATGCCTGGGCAATCAATAAGCGATCAAAAGGGTCTTTATGGTGATCAGGCAAGAGCGTTGAATCAATCATTTCTGATGCTGTTGGATCGATCAATTCAATATTGGTATTGGTGAGTATTTCATTTTTCCAGGCATTAACATCTCTCATTTCAATTTTGCCTTTTTTAACCAATAAAGCGATTTCCCAAAATGATATAGAAGACACAAAAATATTGCCTTTTTGCTCCTGCTTGTCAAAAAAAAGAATATAATCATCTGATACTGATTCTTTGTTGCTCCAAAAAATAAGGGCATGCGTATCGAATAAATAAGAATCTTTTTTCAAACGTAATCCTCCCAAATATTTTCGATGGGCTTAATTAATTCATCCGGAGATACAAGTATGTTAGGTATTATGGTCATATTATTGCGCCAGTTAGGTTTCTGCATAGGAAGCAATCGTGCAACTTCGTGATTATTACGCTGAATCACAACCGTCTCACCTTCTGCAACTTTATCAAGGTAATTGAACAGATTATTTCTTAGTTTTGTTGCTGAAATTGTGATCATAATCCCCCCCAGTTTTAAATAAAAAATGCAAATGACCATGTACATCATTTTATGTTAATGTACATCCTATTTCATGCTTATAATAAAAGCAAGTAAAAAACATGGGATTTTTTTCTTTTGAGATAAAGATTGAAGCATCTTTTAACGCCAGGGATTTCCCGGCACCGCCAGACTCAAATACCGGTTGTTTTCTTCAAACATCAGCTTTTTATCAACCATCATTTTCAAAAAAGCAACGATTTTATCTTCGGGAAAGGCCGGGAACCGACCTCGAATTTTTTTGAGTGAACGATGGTGGCGGCAAAAAAGATAGATTGACCGGGAAGTTCCCGTCAGGCGATGGTCAAGGGGATCGGTGTTTAGCCGGCCTTGCCGGATAGTTAAAAAATCGGTACCGTCGCGCAAGCTTAAAACAGGGAAAGGGGTTCGGCCCTTTGTGCAGTTCGGTATAACTTTTGTGCCAGGTCGCCACTTTCTTCTTAACCGGATGCCAGATTTTTCTTTGACAGCCCAGATCACCACGGTAGGCTTGGATTATAAATTCCAGGGACTGA
>PVMK01182101.1_pt1 | contig 17275 bp, 15 predicted proteins | sample 1853481 | NCBI WGS metagenome assembly PVMK01 (sample SAMN08533507, study PRJNA380276) | Marine sediment metagenome, whole genome shotgun sequencing project.
GTCGTCTTACCATGGTCCACATGTCCCACGGTTCCTACGTTTATGTGCGGCTTTGTTCTCTCAAATTTTTGCTTAGACATCTTTACTCTTCCTCCTCCTTAAAAAGACTAACACTACACAGCTTGCAAATTAGTTTTAAGATCTTCAGTAAGTACTGCCGGCAATGCGGAATAATGACCAAATTCCATCGTAAATGTACCCCTACCCTCAGTCATAGACCTCAGTTCAGTCGCATATCCAAACATCTCAGACAGTGGCACTTCTGATTTTATGGCCTGCATAGCGCCCCTAAGCTCTGACCCCAGAATCTTTCCCCTTCGGGAGCTCAAATTACCCATTACGGTTCCCATAAAGTCTTCGGGCACTACAACTTCAACCTTCATCATAGGCTCAAGAATGATAGGCTTAGAACGAAGCACCGCATCTTTAAAGGCCATAGAACCTGCAACTTTAAAAGCAATTTCAGAACTATCTACATCATGATAAGAACCATCGTATAGTCTTACAATCCAATCAATCACTGGATACCCCGCAATCACACCGGTTTCAGAAGCTTCCATAATGCCCTTTTTAACAGCGGGTATAAATTCTTTAGGAATATTTCCACCTTTAACCTCATCAATAAATTCAACACCAGCACCCTGCTTGTTGGGTTCCATCTTAATCTTCACATGACCATACTGACCCCTACCACCAGTTTGTCTGATAAACTTTGCTTCCACATCTGCATTCTTTGTAATAGTTTCTCTGTAGGCAACCTGAGGGTATTCCCACGTTAGCGTCAACATTAAATTCACGTTTTAAGCGGTCAACAATAATTTCCAGATGAAGCTCTCCCATTCCGGAAATCAACGTTTGACCTGTTTCATCATTAAATCTTACTTTAAATGTTGGATCTTCAAGAGAAACCTTGTTTAAGGCTAAACCGAGTCTTTCCTGATCGGATTTGGTTTTAGGTTCAATAGCAATTGATATAACAGGCTCTGCAAAATAAAGACTCTCAAGGAGTATGGGTTTATTCTCATCACATAGCGTATTGCCGGTTGTGGTCACCTTAAGACCAACAGCTGCGACAATACCGCCTGCCCCTATTTCTGTAATTTCTTCTCTTTTATTGGAATGCATTCTGACAAGTCTTCCGATCTTCTCTCTTTTTTTCTTAGTAGAATTATAAACCGTATCACCCGTTTTGAGTTTGCCTGAGTAGAGCCTTAAATAAGTCAACTGACCCACAAAAGGATCTGTCATAATCTTAAAAGCAAGTGCTGAAAACGGCTCTTCCTCGCTAGGCTCTCTAGTATCGGCCACTTCAGTATCGGGGTTAATCCCTTCAATAGCAGGAAGATCAATAGGGGAAGGCATATAGTCTACAACCGCATCTAATAGAATTTGAACACCCTTATTTTTAAATGCCGAACCCAATAGCACCGGAACAATACTCAAATCAATTGTAGCAGCCCTAATTGCGCTTATTATTTTATCTTCGGATACCGGATCTCCATTTAGATAGGTTTCCATTAGTTCTTCGTCAAAATCCGCTATGGATTCCAACAAGTTTTCTCTTCCAGCCTCAGCTTCTGCCTTCATTTCGTCAGGTATATCAGTTAATTCGTATTTAGCGCCTAGGGAATCATCATCCCAAAGTGCAAGTTTCATTTTAATAAGATCTATTATTCCAGTAAATTCATGGCCCACAATATATGGAAGCTGTACAGGTACCGGATTAGCTAGAAGCCTGTCTTTTATCTGAGACACAACCTGCGCAAAATCAGCCCCGTCTTTATCCATTTTATTAACGAATGCCATCCTCGGAACTCTGTATCGGTCGGCCTGTCTCCAGACAGTCTCAGATTGAGGCTCTACACCGCCTACGGAATCAAAAATAACTACTGCTCCGTCTAGTACTTTTAAGGACCTTTCTACTTCTATAGTGAAATCAACGTGGCCCGGTGTATCAATTATATTAATTCTGTGATCATTCCAAAAACAAGTAGTTGTAGCAGAAGTAATTGTAATTCCACGCTCTCTTTCCTGCTCCATCCAGTCCATGGTAGCAGTCCCTTCATGAACTTCCCCAATTTTATAAGTAAGTCCAGTATAAAATAGTATACGTTCAGTAGTTGTGGTCTTCCCGGCATCAATATGAGCTATGATTCCAATATTTCTTACTTTATTTATGGGCATTACTTTTTCAAAATCTATAGACATTGCTTTTTCCAAAATTATTTCTCCGAATTAGACAACCTACCACCTGTAATGGGCAAACGCCCTATTCGCTTCAGCCATCTTATGTGTATCTTCTTTTCTTTTCATCGAACCACCCCTGCCCTCAGAAGCTTCAAGAATCTCAGCAGCGAGCTTTTCTTTCATAGATTTACCTTCTCTATTTCTAACAGCCGTAAGCAACCATCTAATAGCAAGGGATTGCTTGCGGAAAGTATTAACTTCCATAGGCACCTGGTATGTAGCACCACCCACCCTTCTAGGCCTTACTTCGATACCCGGCTTGATATTCTCCATAGCAGCCAAAAAAACCTCAAGCGGGTCTTTGCCTGATTTCTCGGCAATCACGTCAAACGCTTCATAGAATATTGTCTCAGCTTTACTCTTCTTGCCACCAAGCATGAGAGAATTTATAAATTTAGCTGCTGTCTGATTCCCATACTTAGGATCACCGGCAATCTTTCTTTTCTTAACGGAACCTTTTCTCGGCATTTTTTATATTCCTTTGATAAACTTGCTTATTTAGGCTTTTTAGCACCATATTTAGAACGGCTTTGCCTTCTACTATCAACTCCGGTTGAATCCAAAGTTCCCCTGACAATATGATATCTAACACCAGGAAGGTCTTTTACTCTTCCACCTCTTACAAGTATCACAGAGTGTTCTTGTAGAGTATGGCCCTCTCCCGGGATATAACCGGTCACTTCAATACCGTTTGTAAGCCTAATACGCGCAACTTTTCTTAGTGCAGAATTAGGTTTTTTAGGTGTAGTAGTATAAACCCTGATACATACCCCTCTTTTTTGTGGGCAGTTCTGCAGAGCAGGAGCTTTACTCTTCTTTTTTGCTCTTTTTCTGCCTTCTCTAACTAGCTGACTTATAGTTGGCACAAATACTATTCTCCCTCAAAAGTTAATCCAAGTAATATACCCAGATTAATAATTAGATGTCAAGGTTAAAACACAGGTTATTTAGCATTTGATCTAAGTTTATCTAAGAGCCCAATAACAGTTACTTTAGACTTGTACCATCCAGGCTTCCACCTTTTATCGTCAACACCATCTAATTCATCCTGAAAAACCCTAACACATACAGAGATATACCCACTTGAATCAACGAAAGGATCCCCTGTTTTCACATCTGGGATCGTCTCTGTATCAGAGCTCCACTCATCAGGAAGGAGTTCCAAGAGATCAATACACCTAACAAATGGGAGCTCACGTTTTACTTTATCATCTAAAGTGTCAGCACCAATTTCCAAGTTCCATATTTCAGCCATTTAATGACTCCTCAAACGTAATCTAATCAAACGTTTATTTCTAGATATATTTAAGTGCTTTTTTCCCGATATCGGTTCTAAAATAAAGCGATTCACAATCAATATGGTTAACTGCGTTATAAGCTGTGCTAATTGCGTCAGGGATATTATCACCAAGAGCAGTCACACCGAGTACTCTTCCCCCATTTGCTACTATCTTACTACCATCCCGCGAGGTGCCTGAGTGAAATACTATGACCCCGTCCATATCGTTAACATCATCAATGCGGTCAATTTGAAAACCCTTTTTATAGTCCCCAGGATACCCTTTGGATGCCATAACGACACAAACCGAAGCTTGATCATACCACTGAAACTCTCCCTCAGCTACTCCTCCCCTAGAAATAGCTCTCATTATAGGGACTATGTCAGAGCGCATTCTCATTAAAAGCGGCTGGGCCTCAGGATCTCCGAATCTGCAGTTGAATTCAAGGACTTTAATATCGGTACCCTCTATCATAAGACCGGCATACAATATTCCCTTGTATACCCGACCCTCCTCTTTTAGGGCTCTCACAGTAGGTATCATCACCTGGTTCATTATTGCTTCATGAAGCTCCGAAGTAACAATTGGGGCTGGCGAATACGCACCCATGCCTCCGGTATTAGGTCCTTTATCACCATCTAGGAGCGCTTTGTGGTCCTGTGAAGATGCGAGTGGCAGTACATTTTCCCCGTCTGTAAAGGCTATAAATGATACTTCTTCGCCCTGAAGAAATTCCTCTATTACGACCCGATTCCCGGAATCTCCAAAAATTTTACTCCTCATTATACCATCAAGTGCATCTATAGATTCTTCCTCTGTGTGGCATATGATAACCCCTTTTCCGGCCGCAAGACCGTCTGCTTTGATTACCAGTGGAGGTTTAACTTCTTTGACCCAATTCACAGCATCACCGTAATCATAGAAGGTTGAAAAGAAAGCTGTCGGTATATCATATTTTTTCATAAGGTTTTTCGAATACACTTTACTGCTTTCAATCTCAGCAGCAGCTTTATTAGGACCGAAAATATTAAGATTTTCTTCCTGGAAGCGGTCTACGATCCCAAGGGATAAAGGAATTTCGGGACCTACAACAGTAAGATCTATCTCTTCTGCTCTAGCAAAGCGAACCATGGACTCAATATCTGTTACCTTTATATCTACCGAGGTAGCATGCTTTGAAATCCCTACATTCCCAGGGGCACAAAAAAGCGCCTTAACAATGGGGCTTTTCGATATTTTCCAGCATAAAGCATGTTCTCTTCCGCCACCGCCTACTACTAGCACTTTCATTATATTAATATCCTCTTATTTTTTAGCTATTAAATACCCAGAGCCCAGTTAATTTACCAGATAATAGAACTTTTTACATATTAATATCGTAAAAGGTGCAAAAATTAATATTACGCCTGCAAAATCGTAGTTTTACATAAGAGGCCCTATCTTTGAGCGTATTCGGATTATTCTACGGTAACAACTTTTGCAAGGTTTCTCGGCTGGTCTATGTCAGTTCCTTTGTACGTTGCAATATGGTAGGCGAGAAGCTGAAGTGGAATTATCGAAACAATAGGGCTAAGAAGGTATGAGGAACCAGGAACTTCTATTACCCTATCGACAATTCCCTTTAACTCCTGGGCACAGGGATCAGAGGTTAGAAAAATCACCTTTCCCCTTCGAGCGCGAACTTCCTGAAGATTTCCCAGTATTTTCTTATATGCTATTCCGTCACCCGGAGCTATTAAAACTACCGGCATATCCTCATCAATAAGAGCAATCGGCCCATGCTTCATTTCTCCGGCCGCATAACCTTCGGCATGAATATAAGAGATCTCTTTTAGTTTAAGCGCCCCCTCAAACGCGATCGGATGGTTGATTCCTCTCCCAAGATATAGAAAATTTCTGTACTTAAAGAACTCTTTTGCAAGTTCTTTAATTTGCTCATTCAATTTAAGAGTAATTTCAAGTAACTGAGGAATACTTATCGCCTGTTTGATCATCTCTATAGATTGTTTTTTAGTGAGTTTTCTTTTGATCCTGCCCAAATAGATGGCGAATAGATAAAAAGCAATGAGCTGGGTGGTGAACGCTTTAGTAGATGCAACTCCTATTTCAGGCCCCGCATGGGTATAAATTACACAATCTGAATCCCTAGCAATCTTACTCATCATTACATTTGTAATACTAAGTGTTTTAGCTCCCCTACCCTTTGCCTCCAGTAGTGCTTCAGAAGTATCCGCTGTTTCCCCAGATTGTGAGACGGCAATGGCAAGGGTTTTACTATCAATAATAGGGTTCCTATAACGGAATTCGGAAGCTATATCCACTTCAACTGAAACCTTTGCGATTTCCTCGATCATATATTTCCCAATCAGGCTTGCATGATAAGAAGTACCGCACGCAAGAACTACGATCCTCTGAACATCTTTAAAAAATGAACTGTCCAGACCTTCAAAATACACATCCCCAGTTTCTTCTGAGAACCTGCCCCTTATCGTGTCTAAAATGGCCCTCGGCTGCTCGAAAATCTCCTTCATCATAAAGTGGCGGTATCCACACTTCTCAACGGAGATCGGATCCCAGTTTATGGACTTAACTTTTCTTTTAATCTGATTGCCGTCCAAATCGGTGATCTTAATCTCATCCCGCTTTAAAATAGCTACGTCTCCATCTTCTAAATAAATCACATCTTTACAAAATGGCAGTATGGCCGAAACATCGGACGCCAGATAATTTTCGTGATCGCCTTTTGCTACAATCAAAGGAGAGAATTTTCTAGTAGCAATAACCTTATCAGGATCCCTGTCAGAAATCACTGCTATCGCATATGAGCCTTCTATTCTCTTAAAAGCAGCCCTGGCTGCATCCTCAAAACACAGCCCGGTATTAGACATTTCCTCAATTAAGTGCGCTATGACTTCAGTATCAGTGTCTGAGTAAAATCTATAGCCTTTCTTTTTAAGCTCATTTTTAAGCTCTAAATAATTTTCAACTATTCCGTTATGTACGACCGAAGTTCCGCCTGAAACATGGGGATGGGCGTTTTTTTGAGACGCATCACCGTGAGTTGCCCATCTTGTATGGCCTATGCCGAGAAGTCCTTTGGGCGAGTGTTTTTTAACTTTAGTTTTGAGTTTAGAGAGCTTCCCTTTACTTTTAAAAACTTTTGAACGGCCGTCCTGCATTATGGCTATACCAGAGGAATCATAGCCCCTGTACTCGAGCCTAGTCAGACCTTGTAGCAATACATCAACGGTTTTTGACTGATCCCCTATATATCCTAAGATTCCACACATTTACTTTCTTTTTTTCTCCTTAGGTTTTCTCTTCCAATCCTTAATAATAATCTGTCTGGCTCTTCCAATAGCAAGCGATCCTTCAGGGACGTCTTTTGAAATTGTTGAACCGGCTCCTGTAATGGCGCCCTTACCAACCTTGATCGGAGCAACTAACATTGTGTCACTTCCTATAAACACATTGTCTTCTACTACAGTCTTATGCTTTTCAAAGCCGTCATAGTTACATGTAATAGTACCCGCTCCTATATTGACGTCTTTCCCCAACATAGCATCCCCTACATATGATAGGTGAGAGACTTTTGATCCCGGGCCAATTTTAGATTTCTTTATTTCTACAAAATTACCTATCTTAGCCCCATCCATTATTTGTGCTTCCGGACGAAGGTGGGCAAAAGGGCCAATATTTACATTATTATTAATAGTGGCATTCGTAATACGGCAGGACGATCTGATAGTAACTCGATTTCCAAATTTAGAATCTTCAATCCAGGTCGAGGGACCAATTACACAGTCCCGACCTATTTGAGATTTCCCGTAAATGTGGGTGTTAGGATATATAGTCGTATCTCGTCCAATTCTAACCTCGGGAGAAATGTATGTTGTTTCAGGGATCAATCAAAGTAACACCCGAGCGCATAAGGCTCTCGTTTATCCTCCACTTTAGCACGCTTTGTACATATGAAAGCTCAGACCTGTCATTCACGCCCATTACTTCATCGCTATCTGAAACAATTACACCATTAACCTTTAAAGAGTCTTTATGAGCTGATTTTACTATATCGGTTAAGTAATATTCACTTTGCTTATTTCGGGAATTAATCTTTTTAAGCGCATTCCACAAGAAAGAGCTTTTTACACAGTAAGTTCCAGAATTTATCTCATCAATAAGCCGCTCTTCTCTCGATGCATCTTTTTCTTCAACAATGCCTATTACATTGCCATTTTGATCCCTCTTTATTCGTCCATAACCGTGAGGGTCGTCTATTAGCGCTGTAAGAATAGAGAGGTCGGCATTTTTTTTCTCGTGGTCCTTCATAAACTTCTTTAGAGAGCTTGATGTTATGAGCGGGAAATCTCCGTTAAGAATAAGAATATTGCCTTTAAAGTTTTTAAGCGCGGACTTAGCACAGTTTGCCGCATGCCCCGTCCCCAACTGTTTAGTTTGCACTACATAAGTGATTTTTTTAGAGTCCGAAATCTTTTTAACATCCTGGGCTCCATGACCAACCACCAGAACAACACGCTTAGGAGATAAGTTATTGACTGCATCTAATAAATAACTCAGCATGGGCCGCCCTAAAACCGGATGAAGCACTTTAGGGATATCTGACTTCATCCTCTTTCCCATTCCTGCAGCTAATATAACAACGGCTAAATTCATTACTCTACTTAGCCCTCCCATATTTATCTTCTAACCTTACAACATCTTCGACTTCCGGAGTAGAGGCTTCAATTATGTCACAATCCTCAATTGCAGTCATGCGGTGTTTCGTGAATGGTTCTATTCTGATTGAGTGCCCGGGGGTCATAGTCATCTCTTCTCTCTCGCCCTCAGGCTTTTCTATCTCTAAAAGCATTTCCCCGCTGTAAAGATATATAGTCTCGTCTTTAACCTCATGATACTGGTAGCTTAAGCTCTCTCCTTTATTTACATGGAGTATTTTGGCTACATATTTATCAGTAAAAGCCCACCACAACTCGTATCCCCAGGGTTTTTCTACTTTTTTGATATCGTTAGTTTTTATCAATTCAAATATTTCCTTTTCACTATCTCAGTATGCTGAAGTATAAATCAAAAGTGGAAGGATTTGTAATTCATATCACTGTGGAAATATATATGAATATGATTTATTTTGCGAATTTAATGATTCAGATTTATATACTGCTCCCCATTAAGAACCTCTGAGAATTAAGCCAGTAAAATTTGTTGAGAATTTCCTTACACGTGCAAACCGGCTTTATGAGCAAGAGACGGGGAGCCTTATGGTTCCTCTCGGCTTGGGTTGTACGTGAAACGGTGGGTCAGGGCCGTGTTGGTCAGTTAATGTTAGCGCAAATTCTAACTCTTTAGGCTGACATAAAATTGAGATTTGAAAGCATCAAAGAGGTTCTAAGCTCTTTTTAAAACCCTTACGAAATTAGAATGCTGTTCGAGTGCTTTTTCTACTTCTATAGGGCTCCTATTTGGCTGTCGAGAAATTGCATCAACATAATGATTGCCAAGTGGTCTAACAATTGCTTTTTTAAATTTTCTCATCATTTTAATAGGTTACAATTCGTTTGGTTTGACAAAAAATTTAAGTTTTTCACAACCTTTCCTATGTACTAATAATTTGAAATCTGTATTATAAAATGTTTCAATATCATTTTCTGAAACGAATTTTTTCTTATAATTATCACTTCTGAGATCGAGATTTAGGCTATCTGATAAAAACCTTTGAAGACCATAGTGAACTTTGTTGAAACCTACGAGTTGCCCAATTTCATCTAGCAAACTAAAATTTACGTCGAACGTTATATCTACATTTCCTGGAGAATGAAACTCATCTTCCACTATTTGCTTACTATAAATTCTTCTATGCTCAATTAAATCGTCGAAAAGATACTGGTAATCACCCCCATAGTCGATTATATATAAATATCCATTTGAAAGTATTTTATCTGTATTTTTAAGAAATTCTAAATAATCAGGAGATACAAATACAACTTTCCCCGAAAACGAATAAAGAGATCTAATGGAATCCTTTAGAAAATAATCTTGCAAGAAATTATGAACAGGTGGGAAATACTCTGTGCTGACAAATAACTCCTTCCAGATAGTATTTTTTTGAAAAAGACTAATAAGCTTTGAGTCATGATTCGAATATAATATTTGCATAAGGATCTTATAATTTTCCTTTGTTAAAAAAGTATAAGATCCTAAGTTGGATGACATGCTACTTAAATTCATTTCTTTGCCACTTTTTGAAAAAATATCTTTTAAAATTCCTATGATCTCCTTTCTAATGAGCGGAAGAACTAAAGATATGTAGAATTCATCATTTATAAAATAAATTTTATGATACGGGAAGTTATCAATTAACTCGTTACAAAAAATAATTCCTTTCAATTCGGAAAAGGAGCATTTCCCCATTGGCTTAGTCATATCCAACTCTAATGAATCAATAATATGCTCAAATTTTTTACATTTTTTGTAAGCAGTATCTAAAAGAAGCTTTGAACGGTCTACAATTAGATACCTAAGATCATCTAAGAAAAGTCTAAAATCATCACAACTATCAGCTTTTGTAGCAATGAAATTCATCAAATTTAAAGCAAGCGAACCGTCACCACTACCAATGTCAACAATATAAAATTTATCTTGCTTATTTAGAATCCGATGTTTTTTCATCTCTACCCAGAGATTAAAAGCATGGTTAGCAAGTAACTCTCCATATATAGAAGAAAAATTGGATGGGAATGTTATAAAGTCGCCCACATTACTGAAATCGACTTTAGCACGACCATAAAAACCAAAGTGAGGGTTGTACAAAACATAATCAACATATTCATAATAAGTAAAAAAGTAATCAATTAGAGTATCAGAAATGCTAGTATTATTCGAACTTAAGTTAAGTTCCCTAAAAAGTGCTTGTAGCTGATTATCAAATTTTAATAAATTGTACCTATTCATAAATTTTACTGACCTTCCGCCATGCTTTGTACCACGGCAAATGAGAGTTACCGGTTAATTTATCATTTTCAAGCTTCTGACATAAAACCTTCCCTTCTTTATTAAGAATACACTCAAAATATTCTCATTATTGCAAATATCAATTTTATTGTCAACTTAGTATTCTATGCATAATTGTGTACTGCACCCCTTTAGGTTTAATCTCCCTGTAAGTTCAGCTATATTTTGTTTTTACCGCTTTAGCGCAACTCATATTGTTATTTTACTATGCAGAAATTAAATCAGAGAAATAGGGCTTAGTCACTCCAATAAACAAGTTAAGATAGATCAAAACGGGATGTCATCATCACTGCCAAACGAATCATCTTCTATATCGAAGTCAGCTGGGATCTTTTCATCAGCAGTCGATGATGATTCAGAATTGTATACTGCTCCCCATTAAGAACCTTTTAAAAACAAGCAAGTAAAATTTAGTTTAAAAATCTAACTCTAAAGGTGGACCTATATTCGGGGGCTTGACATTATTCCATGGCGAGAGCTTTAAGACTTTCATTCAAAGATGCCTGCTACCATATCATCTCACGAGAAAAACAGAACAGATAAAAATGTTCTATCTGAATAAAGATTAGAATGAGGTATAATTCATAAATGTTCGTTGTTGAGATACGACCTTTATTGTTCTTTTGAAATCATACATTTGTATGATAAAGTAAAATAATTTAATGGGAAGTGAGAATGGAAACTGAAGCAAAACTAGAGGAATTATTTGTTAATGGAGCCGAAGCCTTAGTAAGAAAACTTCATGAGCTAGGAATAAAGAATATTTTCGGTGTTACCGGTGGAGCTTCATTAGAACTTTTTGATAAATTAGGCGATATTGGACCAAAATATGGTATAAGATTGATTGATACTGCTAAAGAAGATGGAGCTGGGTTCGCAGCTCAAGGGTATGCAAGATCTTCAGGAAAAATCGGTGTATTCTACACTACTTCAGGACCAGGAGCAACCAATGGAATGTCTCCTGTTACTGATGCCAAATTAGACTCAATACCAATTTTATTTATTACCGGACAAGTACCCACGTTCCTGATTGGAAAAGATGCGTTTCAAGAAGCACCAGTTACTGAAATGACCATCCATACAACAAAGGACAGTGTTCTTGTACGGCAAATTGACACAATAACTGAATGGCTAGATTACGGATATAAACTTGCTATGGGTACAAAAGATGTATCTCCATCTGAAAGAAGGCAGGGTCCAGTTCACATTGATATACCAAAAGATTCATCTCAGACAATGATTGATTATAATAAATTACAGCCATTTTATTTTGGTAAGCACCCAGAATTTAATATTGATGAAAAAGTTGATGAAATTTTTAAACAATTTAAAAAATCCAAGAGACCAATTGTATATGCTGGCGGAGGAATAATTTCTTCTGGGGCTTCAAGCGAATTAGTTAGATTATCAAATTATACAACCATACCAGTTACAACTACTGTAATGGGAATTGGAGGATTTCCAGGGACTCACAAAAATAATATTGGCATGTTGGGTATGCACGGAACTGCATATGCTAATTTTGCTATTAATGGATCTCCAAACGGAAAATATAAAGATGGTGCGGATTTTGTATTAGCTATCGGAGTCAGATTTGATGACAGAGTTTGTGGAGATTTTGAAAAATTTGCACGAAATGCGTATATAGCGCACATTGACGTTGATCCAAATGAAAATGGTAAAAATAAAAAGCCAAATATATTTGCACATTCTGATGCAAATTATTTTCTCAAGAAACTAAACCACAAAATAGAAAAAAATAATTTTAGACCAAACATTTCTGAATGGTGGAACCACATTGAAAAATTAAAAAGAAATTACCCCTTATTTTTTGATCAATGGCATGATACCTATACTGGAAATGAAATTCCCACTCAATTTGTTCTTAAGGAATTATATGATTTAACAAAAGAAGATCACCCAATTGTAACAACAGGAGTTGGCCAACATCAGATGTGGGCTGCTCAATACTTTCTAGTTGACAAGCCTAGACACTTTTTAACCTCAGCAGGATCGGGAACCATGGGATTTGGACTTCCTGCTGCACTGGGGGCTCAAGTAGCGAATCCAGATAAGCTAGTTATGGATTTAGATGGTGATAGGAGCTTTTGGATGACTGCTAATGAACTCGAAACAATTGCAAGATATGATCTTCCTGTGAAAATTGTTGTATTCGATAATACAGGCCATGGCATGGTAAGGCAGTGGCAAGACAATACTTATGATGGAAGGTACATAGCTTCCGAGTATAATAATATCAATTATGCTAATTATGCTAGATTATTTGAGGACTTAGGAAAGATTCCCTTAAAAAGTAGACAGATTAAGTATGAGAAGGATGTCAGAAATGCTCTTAAAGAAATGATAAATTATGAGGGTGCTTATTTATTACATATAAAAGTAAGATTCGAGCATTGCAGACCAATGATTGAGTCAATGAAATCTATAGAACATATTCAGCTGCAGGAAAAACACAGCTAAGTAATGTATTTTCAGAGCAAGAAATATCAACTATGAAAGAGGAGCAAAAACTGAACGCAACATAAAACCCGATTTTCTGTTTCCCGGAAGTATTAAATATCATAACAAATCTTTTCCTGAAAACTGCTTGACTATGCTTGGTGATAAAACAACTTGCAAGTAACACTCACTGACCACTTTAAGTCATAAAATTTGTTTTATTGAGAGCCAAATTAAATGTTTTAGTAGCTTAATCAAAACGGGATGTCATCATCACTGCCAAACGAATCATCTTCTATCTCGAAGTCAGCTGGGACCTTCTCATCGGGAGTTGACGGCGCTTCAGATCTGCCCCCGGATGGGCCAAGCATTTGCATATTTCTTGCAACAATCTCGGTCGTCCATTTCGTGTTTCCTTCTTTGTCTTCCCAGGAACGGGTCTTGATCGACCCTTCAATGTAAACCATCCTTCCCTTGGTTAAGTACTCCCCGCAAATCTCAGCTAAGCGGCCCCATGCGACAATACGGTGCCACTCTGTATCTTCCTGTTTATCACCTGCTTTGTTCGTATATTTCTCAGTTGTGGCAAGCGTAAAATTAGCCACCGCCTGACCGCTTGTCGTATATCTTATCTCTGGGTCGCGTCCCAAATTTCCTATTAACATAACTTTATTTACAGACATTAGTATCTCCCGGAACTTTGCTATTTATGAAATTCTATCATCTGAGCATATGAAAATCCAGAAATCAAAACAGATGAGCCGAAAAAGAAAGAAACTGATGAAGGATTCTGCCCGTCATTCCCCAGATAATATACTCTTCATAATTATAAGCATAGTCCTTCACCTCTCTTCCGTCTCTTTCCCTAATCCTCACTTGGGCATTTCTATCGTCAATCAAGTGATGCATGGGTACCCAGACTGTCTTCTCCACTTCATTTACATCTGGCCTTAAAACTACTTCCTCATTTAACACCGATAAATAGGGCGTAACAATATAGTTTCTAGCTCTGGGATTGTTCGGATTTACATCATCAAGACTGCCCAGAATTTGACCGCTGCTGTTAATATTAATACCCACTTCCTCATAAGTCTCACGGATAGCGGTTTCAAGTTTGCTGTTATCGCCCCTCTCCATCCTACCACCCGGAAATGCCATATGCCCTGAAAAAGGGTCACGGTCGTTCTCCGGTCTTTTAATAAATAGGAGAGAATAATTCTGTCCGCTCTCCTTTAATATCACCATAACGGCAGCATGAACAAAATCACCTTCTTTAAATATCTCGTTTGCCTTTCTATCTGATAAAAGCTTCTCTAGTCTCTTTGTTGTATCACTCAATTTTTATATTCCAAGACTTCCTTAAAAATTTTATAGGCAAGATCATCAAAAAGCACAAAATAAACCCTCTCTATAGAGTTTCCATCATTACTCAAATATTCCAAAATTGTATTGATCATTATATTAGCGCACTCCTCCAAAGGAAAACCACCAACACCCGTGCCAATTGCGGGAAAAGCCAAGGTCTCAACTTTCTTATCAGAGGCTATGATTAAACTATTCTTCGTAGTCGCTTTAAGTGACTCACTACTTACAGAACCCCCAAGGTGCATAGCTGCAGCGTGTATGACATATCTAGCTTTTAAATCTCCAGCACCGGTAAGTGCAGCTTCTCCAATAGAGACAGGTCCATGCTCGTCACACTCGTTCTGAATTGACGGCCCGCCTTTTTTTCTTATGGCGCCTGCAACTCCGCTTCCCAATTTAAGATCGGTGTTAGCGGCATTTACAATAGCACCAACCTCCATATCCGTAATATCACCCTGAATTATTTCTATTTTATCTTCTAAACACATTATTATTCCACAGGGTAATTGCCATAGGCTAATTAACCCGCTTCTTGACTTTTAGCCCAATAAAATTACTAATTTAATATAACCTCAACTGAGACAATTTAAATATGAATATAAGGGCATCTGCATTCAGAACAGCTTACAAACTTTTCCCATTCCCACTAACCGGCGACCTTACAAGCGACGTTCAGATACCCAATGGGGAACAAAACTGTGAAATCTCATGCGTCATTAACTTCTATGGAAGAACTGAATTACTCAGGAATATATTAACCGGCCTATCAGAGCAGAGTTTCAAAAAAGCCGATTTTGAAGTAGTTCTCGTTGAGGATAGAAGCGGCACTAAGGAAGGAAAGGAAATAGTAAAAGAATTCAGATCAAAGCTTAATATTAAATATTATTTCCTAGAAGAGAATTTTGGTGTAATGGGATATGCCAGGAACTTCGGGCTATCTAAGACAAAGGGGAATTTTATACTTTTCTTGGATGACGATACTATCATTTTAGACAAGGACTTTCTTTCAATTTTAGTAAATGAATTCAATACTTCGGGCGCAGAGGCGGTTATGCCTTTCGGCAGCGCTAGCTTTTGTCTTATAAAGGAGAAATACTCATTTCACGATCCATATTTCCCTACCAACAGATGCATGGCATACAAAAGAGAAACTTTACTAGAACTAAAGGGATTTGTTTCCGAAATTATAGGACAGGAAGATGTGGAATTCGTAGTCAGGTTTATTGCATCTCAAAAGAAAGTCCACCGCTCTAATCTGATCAGCTATATGCATCCGCCGCTAATAACACAAAACACAAATAAAGCAGCCGCAGTCGGGGCTTCGTTTGCAAAACTAAGAAAGAGGTATTCATTTGTAGTATGGCTAATGCTATTAATTAACGGGTGTCGCGATTTACCAAAGCTCATTTTCCCAATCAGCACGCAATATAAGATGCAGGGAATGTTTAGCTTAGGTTTTCTCTTTGGCATATGGTATTCGATAACAGGAAAGAAAATGGAGTATAATTAGTTGTTCTAAAGATTAAAAACTCTTAGAAAGGATGGCTGGAAAAATCACACACGGAATTAGAAAAATTGAAGCCTTTTCTATCTTTATAGAGTTCATGAAGAACTTATATAAAGACCGCCATATGATAACAACTATGGCAATTAGAGAGCTAAAGTCCGTTATATCGGCAGTCTGTTTGGTATTTTCTGGGCAGTTATTAACCCTCTATCCCAAGTAGCAATCTACGGTATAGTCTTTGGTGTATTTCTTAAAATAAAGCCTGACCCCGTTTTTGGAACTGACAGCTTCTTTCTATACCTACTATGCGGTCTTATTCCCTGGCAATTCTTTTCTCAAGCAGCTTCATCATCAACCAATGTAATAATCTCGAACCGAAATCTAATAAAAAAAGCCGTCGGATTTCCCTCGGAAGTTCTTCCCATAATAACAATAATCAGCTATATCATTAACCACCTGATCGCTTTGGTCCTCCTATTAATCATACTAATTCTTTTTAATATCACCTTAACGCCTTATATGCTTTTAGTTTTCTTGTATCTGTTTTTAATGACAGTTTTCACTATTGGGATTAGTTGGATATATGCAAGCATAAATGTATATATGAGAGATATGCAACAAGTAATAGGAGTAGTAATGATAGGTTGGTTCTTTTTCACACCAATCTTTTATTCTGCCAGCAGGATCCCACCTAAGTTAGTTCCGCTACTAAGACTTAATCCTATGTATGATGTTGTGGAGGGGTATAGATATGTACTTCTGGCTGGCAAATTTCCTCCAATAGAAAATTTAGTTTACTTGATACTGGTCTCGTTTATCACTTTCGGGGTTGGAGGATTAATCTTTAGACGGCTAAAACCAGGGTTTGCGGAAGTCCTCTGATACCGATTTAGTAACTATAGAAATTATGAATAACAATATTGCAATTAGAGTTGAAAATTTAAATAAAATCTACAGAGATGTATCGTTCCCCTTCGGAAAGGTTCAAAGAACTCCTGCATCCGTTTAAAAAGAAGTATCATCAAGAGTTCCAGGCTTTAAAGAATATAAACCTGGATATACAAAAAGGAACAACTTTCGGAATAATCGGTCAGAATGGAAGCGGAAAAAGCACACTGCTACAGATAATTACGGGAATCATACGTCCTACAAGTGGAACAGTTAGGGTCAAAGGGCGCATATCAGCCCTCCTTGAGCTTGGCGCAGGGTTTCACAGGGAGTTTACCGGCAGAGAAAATGTTTTTTTGCAAGGAACGCTTATGAGAATGAAGCGAGATGAAATGGAAAAACACTTTAATGAAATCGTAGACTTTGCCGACATCGGGGATTTTATAGATCAACCTGTAAAGACATATTCAAGCGGCATGTATGCAAGGCTCGCCTTTGCAAC
>PVMK01116662.1_pt1 | contig 17264 bp, 26 predicted proteins | sample 1853481 | NCBI WGS metagenome assembly PVMK01 (sample SAMN08533507, study PRJNA380276) | Marine sediment metagenome, whole genome shotgun sequencing project.
AGGGCACCAATAAGCGACCCCTCAAGTCCCTCGCTGACATGATCAAGGGCAAGCAGGGGCGTTTTCGGCAGAACTTGCTCGGCAAGCGTGTCGACTATTCCGGCCGCTCGGTGATCGTGGTCGGCCCAACACTTAAATTGCACCAATGCGGTCTGCCCAAAAAGCTGGCGTTGGAATTATTTAAGCCATTCATATTCTCGAAGCTTCAGCTTCGCGGTGAGGCGACAACCATCAAGGCGGCCAAGAGGCTGGTCGAACGCGAAGGCCCCGAGGTCTGGGATATCCTGGAGCAGGTCATTCGCGAGCATCCGGTCATGCTGAACCGGGCGCCGACGCTGCATCGGCTCGGTATTCAGGCGTTCGAGCCGGTCTTGATCGAAGGTAAGGCCATTCAGCTTCATCCGCTCGTGTGCACCGCGTTCAACGCCGACTTCGACGGCGATCAGATGGCGGTGCATGTGCCGCTGTCCCTCGAAGCTCAGCTCGAGGCTCGAGCGCTGATGATGTCGAGTAACAATATTTTGTCGCCCGCCAACGGCGAGCCCATCATCGTGCCTTCTCAAGACGTGGTTCTCGGCCTGTATTACATGAGTCGTGAGCGGATCAACGCCAAGGGCGAGGGCATGATGTTCTCTGACGTGGAGGAGGTCCACCGCGCCTACGAAAATCATGAGGTAGAACTGCACGCGCGGATCAAAGTTCGGGTAGAAACCACGGTCGAAGGCGACGAGTCGGGGCCGCAGATACGACGCGTTGATACGACCGCCGGTCGAGCGCTACTGTCGGAGATCATGCCGACCGGATTGGATTTCGACCTGATCAATCGGCCGATGAACAAGCGCGCGATCTCGCAGGTCATCAACGCTAGTTATCGTCAGCTCGGAATCAAGCAGACGGTCGTCTTCGCTGATCAGCTCATGTACATGGGCTTTAACTACGCGACGCGATCCGGAGTCTCCTTCGGTGTCAACGATATGGTCGTTCCGGAGCAGAAGCCGGAGATTCTGCATGTCGCCGAGCAGGAGGTTAAGGATATTCAGGATCAGTACGCCTCCGGTCTTGTGACGGACGGTGAGCGCTACAATAAGGTCGTCGACATCTGGTCGAGGACCAACGACCAGGTCGCCAAGGCGATGATGGACAAGCTGCGCCTTGAGACGGTGAAAGACGCGGCGGGTAAGGAGACGGAACAGGACTCTTTCAACTCCATTTTCATGATGGCCGATTCGGGCGCGAGGGGTTCCGCCGCTCAGATCCGGCAGTTGGCCGGTATGCGTGGCCTGATGGCGAAACCGGACGGATCCATCATCGAAACGCCTATTACGGCGAACTTCCGCGAGGGACTCGACGTACTGCAGTACTTCATCTCCACACACGGCGCGCGGAAGGGATTGGCCGATACAGCGTTAAAGACTGCCAACTCGGGTTACCTTACCCGCCGACTCGTGGATGTCGCTCAGGATCTCGTGGTGACCGGGCCGGATTGCGGTACCGATACCGGGCTGATGATGACGCCTCTCGTTGAAGGTGGAGATATCGTCGAACCGTTGCGGGAGCGTGTATTAGGCCGAGTGGCGGCGGTCGATGTTGTCGCCCCCGGATCTGGTGAGATCGTCCTGGAAGGCGGTACGCTACTCGATGAATCTGAGGTCGAATTGCTCGAGGCAGCGTCCGTCGATCAGCTTCTCGTGCGTTCTCCCATTACCTGTCAGATGCGCTACGGCGTCTGCGCTCAGTGCTACGGGCGCGACCTCGGAAGAGGGCATGCTGTCGATAAGGGTGAGTCCGTCGGCGTCATCGCCGCGCAGTCGATCGGCGAACCCGGTACGCAGCTGACCATGCGCACGTTCCATATCGGCGGTGCGGCGTCTCGTTCGGCGGCCGTCAACAGTGTCGAAGTGAAGGGTACCGGCACGATCCGCATGCACAATGTGAAGGTTGTTAAGCATGAGGAGAAAGGGCATCTGGTCGCGACCTCCCGCTCCTGCGAGCTGGCCGTCATCGATCAGTTCGGCCGCGAGCGAGAGCGCTACAAGGTGCCTTATGGCGCGGTTCTCAAAATCGAGGACGGTGAGGCCGTAGAGCCGGGCCGGCTGGTAGCGACTTGGGACCCGCATACGCATCCGGTCGTAACGGAGGTCAGTGGTCGAATCGAGTTCGAGGACTTCATCGATGGAGTCACCGTCACCACCCAGGTGGACGACATCACCGGACTGACCAGTACCGTGGTGCTGGACCCGGCGCAGCGTGGCGCGGGTACGGACTATCGGCCGATCGCGAAGCTCGTCGACGATAAGGGTGAGCCGATGTGTTTCCCGAACACCGACATCCCCGCTGTTTACGCGCTGCCGTCAGGCGCCGTTCTGAGTATGGCGAGCGGCTCCAAGGTTGTCGTCGGCGACGTCCTGGCGCGCCTGCCGCAGGAGACGACGAAGACCCGCGACATTACCGGCGGCCTGCCGCGGGTAGCGGATCTGTTCGAGGCCCGCAGGCCGAAGGAGCCCGCGATTCTCGCCGAGCATACCGGTACCGTGAGTTTCGGCAAGGAGACCAAGGGCAAGCGCAGGCTCGTCATCATGGATGAGGACGGCGAGCGGCATGAGGAGCTGATACCGAAGTGGCGGCACCTCAATGTCTTCGAGGGCGAGACGGTCATCCGCGGTGAGATAATCGCCGATGGCGAGCCTAACCCACACGATATTCTGCGTTTGCAGGGCGTTGAGCGGCTGGCGGACTACCTGGTCCGCGAGATCCAGGACGTCTATCGGCTGCAGGGCGTGACAATCAACGACAAGCACATCGAGGTCATCATTCGGCAGATGCTCCGCAAGGCGGAGGTCAGGACTTCGGGCGAGACACGCTTTCTGCGCGGTGAACAGGTCGATCGGGCCAGAGTTCTCGAGGCGAACGAAGAGATCGAGGCTCGCGGCGGGGAGCCGGCGACGTTCGATCCGGTCCTGTTGGGGATCACGAAGGCCTCATTGGCAACGGAGTCATTCATCTCGGCTGCATCGTTCCAGGAGACGACACGAGTTCTGACCGAGGCCGCGGTTCGCGGTATGCGGGACGATCTCCGCGGGCTGAAGGAGAACGTGATCGTCGGCCGGCTGATACCTGCCGGGACAGGCTTCGCTCACCACGAGGAGCGCCGTCGGACTCAGGAGGACATCCTCGGCCAGGAGTTGAAGGATCTGGAGGCTGCGCTGAAGGAAGGCGTGCAAAGTTTGGAAAGCGCGGAAAGCGCGGAAAGCGCGGAAGGCGCGGACAGCGTCGGCAGCCCAGACAGTTCGGAAAGCGCGGAAAGTGCGGAAAACCTGGTCGAAGCTCCCGATGGGGAGGCTCCGGAGGCCCAGGCAGATACTGAGGAAGCTGGGGTAACAAGTATTAGTTGACAGCCCAAGAGTCGCGCCTCTAAACTTTCCTGCTGCCCAAGGTCAGCGAGGCGCTGACTCGAAAAACTTGAAGCCCGACAGCAGGTCGCTGGAGGGCGATCGTATGAGGCCCGGATGCCGAAACTAGGCAACGGGCCGCTCTTTATTTATAGGCAAGAGATGGCGACAACAAATCAGCTGGTTCGCAAACCGCGATCGACGAAAAGGGCCAAGAGCAAGGTTCCGGCTCTCGGCGCGTCTCCGCAGAAACGCGGGGTTTGTACGCGGGTCTACACGACCACGCCGAAGAAGCCCAACTCGGCGATGCGTAAGGTCGCCCGAGTCCGGCTGACGAACGGGTTTGAGGTAACGAGCTATATCGGTGGCGAGGGGCACAACCTCCAGGAACACTCGGTCGTACTGATCCGTGGTGGTCGCGTAAAGGATCTGCCCGGCGTGCGTTATCATGTTGTGCGTGGAACTCTGGACTGCTCCGGCGTAGGCGATCGGCGTAAAGGCCGATCGAAATACGGATCTAAGCGCCCGAAGAACTAAAGAAAGCCCAGGATTTACACATGTCGAGAAGAAGCCGAGCGCCGCGCCGCACTATTTTGCCTGACCCGAAATACGGTAATAAGCGGCTCGCTAAATTCATCAACATGGTGATGTTGAGCGGCAAGAAGTCGGTCGCCGAGCATATCGTTTATGGCGCTCTGGCGAGAATTTCCGATCGATCCGGGCAGGACGACGAGAAAGCGCTCGAAATTCTGGGTCAGGCGTTGGACAACATCAAGCCGTCGGTTGAAGTGAAATCCAGGCGCGTGGGCGGCGCGACCTATCAGGTACCTATAGAAGTTCGGGCGACGCGTAGAGAAACCCTGGCGATGCGCTGGGCGATCGACGCGGCGAGAAAGCGGTCCGAAAAGACGATGGCGCTCCGTCTAGCACATGAGCTCATGGAAGCAGCCGAAAATCGAGGGTCTGCGGTTAAGAAACGAGAGGATACCCACCGTATGGCGGAGGCCAATAAGGCCTTTGCCCACTACCGGTGGTAGGTAATGGAGTTGAGGCAAGGACGTGGCACGGCAGACCCCTATCGAGCGTTATCGCAATATCGGCATCATGGCTCACATCGATGCTGGCAAAACTACGACGACTGAACGAATCCTTTTCTATACGGGCGTCTCTCACAAGATAGGAGAGGTGCACGACGGCGCAGCCGTTATGGACTGGATGGAGCAGGAGCAGGAGCGTGGAATTACGATTACTTCCGCGGCGACCACCTGTTTCTGGAAGGGCATGGACCAGAGCCTGCCCGAGCATCGCATCAATATTATCGACACGCCCGGCCATGTCGACTTTACGATTGAGGTAGAGCGCAGCCTGCGGGTGCTGGACGGTGCGGTCGCGGTGTTCTGTTCGGTCGGCGGCGTGGAGCCGCAGTCGGAAACGGTATGGCGCCAGGCCAACAAGTACGGCGTGCCAAGGATGGCGTTCATCAACAAGATGGACCGGACCGGCGCCGACTACTTTCGCGTTGTTGAGCAGATTTCGGAGCGCCTGAAGGGGCTTCCGGTTTTGCTGCAGATTCCTATCGGCGCCGAAGAAGACTTCAAAGGAGTCGTAGACCTCGTGAAGATGAAGGCCATTCTCTGGGACGACGCGACTCAAGGTACCCAGTTTGAGGAAGTAGAAATTCCCGCGGATCTAGCCGAGTCGGCGGCCGAGTGGCGGGAAAAGCTCGTCGAGGCGGCTGCGGAAGGCGACGACAAACTTCTAGAGAAGTATCTCGAGGACGGCGCGCTTACCGAGGCAGAAATCAAGCGCGGCCTGCGAGCGCGCTGCGTTGCCGGAGATATTACGCCCGTTCTCTGCGGCTCGGCATTCAAGAATAAGGGCGTTCAAGCCATGCTGGACGCGGTCGTTGACTACCTTCCCTCGCCGAAGGACCGTCCGTCGATCAAAGGGACTCTGGACGATGACTCGGAGGCCGAGCGGCCGGCGTCGGACGACGCACCGTTCTCGGCGCTGGCGTTCAAGATCGCGACCGATCCGTTCGTCGGTAACCTGACTTTCTTCCGGGTGTACTCCGGTGTACTAAAGTCCGGCGACACGATCTACAACCCGGTCAAGTATAAGCGCGAGCGCATCGGGCGTCTGTTGCAGATGCACTCCAACGATCGTGAGGAATTGAAGGAAGTCCGCGCCGGCGACATCGCAGCGGCCGTGGGCCTCAAGGATGTTACGACGGGCGACACGCTGTCCGATATAAAGAACATTATCCGGCTCGAACGCATGGAGTTTCCGGAGCCTGTTATCTCGGTTGCCGTTGAACCGAAGACCAAGGCGGATCAGGAAAAGATGGGTATCGCATTGAGCAAGCTTGCGAAGGAGGATCCGTCATTCCGAGTGCACACGGATGAGGAGTCGGCGCAGACGATTATCTCCGGTATGGGCGAGCTTCATCTCGAGATCATCGTTGATCGAATGAAGCGTGAGTTCAGCGTCGAAGCCAACGTCGGTAAGCCTCAGGTTGCGTATCGGGAGACGATACGAAAGGTCGTCGAGCAGGAAGGAAAGTTCGTTCGCCAGACCGGTGGCCGCGGACAGTACGGCCATGTCTATCTGCGTATCGAGCCGGCGGCGTCGGGCACCGGTTACGAGTTCTCCAACGAGATCGTCGGTGGCGCCGTGCCGAGGGAGTACATTAACGCGGTCGACAAGGGTATCCGCGAACAGATGGGCAACGGCGTTATCGCAGGCTATCCCGTCGTGGATTGCAAGGTGGCGCTCTATGACGGCTCTTACCACGATGTCGACTCCAGCGAAGTCGCGTTCAAGATCGCCGGTTCCATGGCGTTCAAATCAGGTGCTGCCAAGGCACGCCCGGTTCTGCTGGAGCCCGTAATGCAGGTCGAAGTGGTTACGCCGGAGGACTATATGGGCGATGTCAACGGCGATCTAAGCCGGCGGCGTGGTGTGCTTCAGGGGCTGGAGGAGTCGCCGGCCGGAAAGATTATTCGTGCCGAGGTGCCGCTGGCGGAGATGTTCGGGTACGCGACGGATCTGCGTTCGATGAGCCAGGGCCGCGCGACCTATACGATGGAATTCGGTCAGTATTCCAAAGTGCCTGCTAGTGTTGCAGACTCGATCATTAAGGATCGGACTTAGTATGGGTTCGGCGGTATGTGTCAGCGATTGCTGAGCAGTTTTTGAGAGGTTACGAATCGTGTCCAAAGTAAAATTCGAACGAACGAAGCCACACGTGAATGTGGGGACGATAGGTCATGTGGATCATGGGAAGACGACGCTGACGGCGGCGCTGACGAAGGTGATGGCGGCGAAGCACGGTGGTGAGACGATTGCGTTCGATCAGATTGATAACGCGCCGGAGGAGAAGGCGCGTGGCATCACGATCGCGACGGCGCATGTGGAATACGAGAGCGATGAGCGGCACTACGCTCACGTGGATTGTCCGGGACATGCGGACTACGTGAAGAACATGATCACGGGCGCGGCGCAGATGGACGGCGCCATTCTGGTGGTATCGGCGGCTGACGGCCCGATGCCGCAGACGCGAGAGCATATTCTGCTGTCTCGGCAGGTGGGTGTGCCGTATATCGTGGTGTACTTGAACAAAGCGGACATGGTGGATGACGAGGAGCTTCTGGAGCTGGTAGAGCTTGAGGTTCGTGACTTGTTGGCGATGTACGAATTTCCGGGTGACGACACGCCGATCATCACGGGCAGTGCGTTGAGGCGCTGGAGGACGATACGTCGGAGATCGGGGTACCGAGTATCGAGAAGCTGGTTGCTGCGCTGGATTCGTATATACCGCTGCCGGATCGAGCGGTGGACGGTGCGTTTTTGATGCCGATTGAGGATGTGTTCTCGATATCGGGTCGCGGCACGGTGGTCACGGGACGAATTGACCGCGGGATTGTGCGGGTTGGTGACGAGATTGAGATTATCGGCATCAAGGAGACGATGAAGACGACGTGTACGGGCGTGGAGATGTTCCGCAAGCTGCTTGACGAGGGACAGGCGGGCGATAACGTGGGTGTTCTGTTACGGGGCACGAAGCGAGAAGAGGTGGAGCGGGGCCAGGTTCTGGCGAAGCCGGGATCGATTACGCCGCACACGAAGTTTGAGGCGGAAGTGTACATATTGACGAAGGAAGAGGGTGGACGACATACACCGTTTTTCAAGGGTTACCGGCCGCAGTTTTACTTCCGCACGACGGATGTTACTGGGGCGGTGGAGTTACCTGAGGCGACCGAGATGGTGATGCCTGGGGACAACATTCAGATGAAGGTTGAATTAATCGCGCCGATCGCGATGGAGGATGGGTTGAGGTTTGCGATCCGGGAAGGTGGCCGTACGGTCGGCGCCGGCGTGGTCGCGAAAATCATTGAATAACGGGTACAGCAGATGGCATCTAATCAGAATATTCGAATCCGACTGAAAGCCTTTGATCACCGGCTCATCGACCGGTCAGCTCGGGAAATAGTGGAGACGGCGAAGCGGACGGGGGCCACCGTGAAGGGTCCTGTGCCGCTGCCGACCAAGATCGAACGATATACGATCCTGATATCCCCGCATGTCAACAAGAACGCTCGCGATCAGTATGAATTGCTGACCCACAAGCGCCTGATGGACATCGTGGATCCGACGGATAAGACCGTCGATGCGCTGATGCGGCTGGAGCTGCCGGCCGGCGTCGATGTACAGATTCGCCTGACTTAAGGGCTGAATCTCTTTCAGGGCTTTCTATAGGGGTTGAACGTAAGCTATAATTAACGGCTACGCGCAGGCTCGGCGAAATATCGATTCCGTCGGGCCGCTTTATTGATAGGGAGTTGCCGGACGTCTGGGCCGGCAGCAGTCGACCATCAACAGATTTTGGGGTCTCGGCGGGCTAGCCTGCTCGGGACTTTTGGGTGCCAGCGCTGCCATAGGCGCGCTGGCTGAAGTGCCGGCCGGACGTAGTCGGCGCGGATATAGAGGACACAATCAATGCCAATCGGTCTGGTGGGCCGAAAATGCGGTATGACCCGCATTTTCACGGATGCCGGTGAGTCTATCCCGGTGACCGTCATAGAGGTTCTGCCCAATCGCATTTCACAGCTGAAGACAGCCGACCGTGACGGGTATCGCGCTGTGCAGGTTACTGTGGGCGCGCGAAAGCCGGACCGAGTGGCCAAGGCACAGGCCGGCCACTTCGCGAAAGCTGAGGTCGAACCTGGCGACAGCCTCTGGGAGTTTCGTCTGGACGATAGTGAAGGCGAAGATCTTACGACCGGCGCCGAGTTCAAGGTCGATCTCTTTGAGAACGGTCAGCATGTGGACGTGGCCGGGACAACGAAGGGCAAGGGCTTCGCAGGCGTGGTGAAGCGCCACCATTTTGCTATGCAGGACGCGACACACGGAAACTCCCTGGCGCATAGAGCACCGGGGTCAATCGGACAGAATCAGACGCCTGGACGTGTATTTAAGGGCAAGAAGATGGCAGGACATATGGGCAACGTTCGTCGAACAGTGCCCAATCTTGAGGTCATCCGTGTCGATGTCGAGAGAAACGTTTTGTTAGTGAAAGGCGGTGTGCCCGGCGCACCCGGCGGTCACGTCATCGTTCGTCCAGCCGTTAAGGCGTAGCGTAATGAAGGTCAAGTTACAAGGTAAGAACAGCAAGGTCGAGTTAGCGGACTCCTCGTTCGCGGTCGCCTTTAACGAGCCGTTGGTGCATCAGGTTGTCACCGCTTATCTTGCTGGCGCGCGTGCGGGCACCAAAGCACAGAAAACTCGTGCCCAGGTCCGTGGCGGCGGCGCGAAGCCGTGGCGCCAGAAAGGCACGGGACGAGCCAGGGCCGGTACGATTCGCAGCCCGATTTTCACCAGTGGCGGACGAGCCTTCGCTGCACGGCCGAGAGACTTTTCGCAGAAAGTAAATCGCAAGATGTATCGGGGCGCAATGCGTTCCGTTTTATCGGAACTAATTCGCCAGGAGCGATTGCTATTGACCGAAAACTTCGCTGTCAGCGCGCCGAAGACGAAGGAACTCAAAACCAAACTCGACGAGTTGCAGGTTAAGAACGTGCTAATCGTCGTGGAAGGCTTCGATGAGAATCTCTGTCTGGCAGCAAGAAACCTCGTGCACGTCGATGTGCTCGAAGCTGACACCGTCGATCCGGTGAGTCTGGTCGGCCATGAGAACGTTGTGATGACGGTCGCGGCCGCGAAGCTGTTGGAGGAGCGCCTCGGATGAGCCATCCAGCGCATCAGGAACGATTGATGACCGTCATTCTCGGTCCGCATGTTTCCGAGAAAACGACGGCCGCCGCCGATACCAATAATCAGGTCGTGCTGAAGGTCCGTCCCGATGCGACGAAGAAGGAAATCAAAGCCGCCGTTGAGCTGCTGTTCGAAGTCACGGTCGGCAAGGTCACCGTAGCGAATGTGCAGGGCAAGGTGAAGCGTCACGGACAGACGAAGGGCCGACTGGCGGCTTGGAAGAAGGCCTACGTTCGGCTGGCTCCCGGCAGCAATATTGATTTCATGGGCGTTGAGTAAAGGGATCGACGAGGAAGCGTTGTGGCATTACGAAAATCCAGACCGATCTCTCCAGGCCGAAGATTCGTCGTCCGTGCCGTTCGTGACGATCTGCACAAGGGCAAGCCTCATGCTCCGCTGCTTACGCCTAAATCGAATACGGGTGGCCGTAATAACCACGGTCGCATTACGACGCGACACCGCGGTGGCGGACACAAGCGTCACTATCGAATCGTCGACTTCAAACGAGACAAGGACGGTATCGCCGGTCGCGTGGAGCACATAGAGTACGATCCGAATCGAAGCGCTCATCTTGCGTTGGTGCTATACACCGATGGCGAGCGACGTTACATTCTAGCGCCGCGGCGATGCAAAGCGGGCGACCCGATCCAGTCCGGTTCCGATGCGCCGATCAAGTCCGGTAACGCGCTTCCGCTAAAGAGCATTCCCGTCGGTACCCTCGTGCATTGTGTGGAAATGAAGCCCGGGAAGGGTGGTCAGCTTGCACGGAGCGCAGGCGGTTCGGTTCAGATCGTAGCTCGTGAAGGCCGCTATGCGACGCTTCGTCTACGATCCGGAGAGATGCGGCGGATACTCGTCGACTGTCGGGCGACCATCGGCGAAGTCGGCAACTACGAACACAATCTGACCAAGCTGGGTAAAGCAGGCGCGAAGCGTTGGAGAGGAGTCCGGCCGACCGTGCGCGGTGTAGCGATGAATCCTGTAGATCATCCTCATGGCGGTGGCGAAGGCCGTAGCTCTGGTGGCCGTCATCCGGTGACTCCATGGGGCGTGCCGACGAAAGGCTATAAGACTCGACACAACAAACGCACTAGCAGCATGATCGTTCGCCGCAGGAAGAAAAAGTAGGTTGGGTCGCGTGTACCGCGTAACGACTAAGGATTAGAGAATGCCCCGTTCTATCAAAAAAGGCCCGTTCGTTGATACCCACCTGATGAAGAAGGTGGAGAAGGCGTCTGCCGCGAACGATCGCCGGCCGATCAAGACGTGGTCGCGGCGATCGATGGTGGTTCCGGAGATGGTTGGGTTAACTATTGCCGTGCACAACGGCCGGCAGCACATACCCGTGCTCGTCTCCGAGAATATGGTCGGCCACAAGCTCGGTGAGTTCGCGGCGACGCGAACGTTTCGCGGTCACGCAGGAGCCCGCAAGACCAAGTAGGTCTGGAGTCAGCGATCGATATGGAAACTGCAGCCACATTACGTCATGCGCGTATCTCGCCTCAGAAATGCCGGCTGGTCGCGAACCAGATTCGCGGCAAGTCCGTTGCGCAGGCGTTGAATATTCTTCAGTTCAGCCAGAAGAAAGCTGCCCATCTCGTCCGTAAGGTTCTGGAGTCTGCGATAGCGAATGCTGAAAACAATGATGGCGCCGACATAGATGAGCTCCGAGTATCGGTCATATATATCAGCGATGCACCGACGTTCGCGCGCTTCCGCGCTCGGGCGAAAGGGCGGGGAAATCGAATTATCAAACGTAACAGTCACATCACTGTTCAGGTTGCAGACGAGTAGACGCATATGGGTCAGAAAGTTCATCCAATCGGAATTCGTCTTGGTATCACCAAGGAGTGGACCTCTAACTGGTATGCCGACTCCCAGGCCTATGCGGAGAACGTGTATCAGGATCACCAGGTTCGCGAATTTCTAAGGAAGAAGCTCAAGGATGCGTCCGTCAGCCGTATTCAGATCGACCGCCCGGCGAAGCGCGCCAATATCACAATCCATACCGCACGTCCCGGAATCGTGATCGGAAAGAAGGGCGAGGACATCGAGAAGCTTCGCGTGGAGGTCGCCAAGCTGTTGGACATGGTATTGCCTGATGTTCGACTCAATATTGCGGAGATCAGGAAGCCGGAGCTGGACGCTCAGCTGGTAGCAGAAGGGATCGCGCAACAGCTCGAGCGCCGCGTGCAGTTTCGTCGTGCGATGCGTCGCGCGGTAACGAACTCGATGAGAATCGGTGCCGGCGGGATAAAGGTAAAGGTCGCCGGACGATTGAATGGCGCGGAGATCGCACGCTCTGAATGGTACCGGGAAGGCCGGGTACCGTTGCATACGCTTCGGGCCGACATCGACTATGGGCTGGCGGAGGCTAAGACGACCTACGGCATCATCGGCGTCAAGGTCTGGATTTTCAACGGTGAAGTCTTCGACTCTTCTGACGCGAAGAAAGACTCACAAGATGGCCCCGCACGGAAACAGGCTGACTAACGATGTTACAACCCAAGCGAACGAAATTTCGTAAGCAGCACAAGGGGCGCAATCGTGGGCTCGCGCAGCGCGGCAACAGTGTTAGCTTCGGCGAGTTCGGTTTGAAGGCGATGGATCGTGGCCGTCTGACGGCTCGGCAGATCGAATCGGCACGACGGGCGATGACACGCCACGTAAAGCGCGGCGGAAAAATCTGGATTCGGGTATTTCCGGACAAGCCGATTACTAAGAAGCCGCTGGAAGTCCGGCAAGGGAAGGGCAAGGGCAACGTGGAATACTGGGTCGCACTCGTGCAGCCTGGGAGCGTGCTCTATGAGATATCCGGCGTCGACGAAGTCGTTGCGCGTGAAGCATTTAAACGCGCGGCAGCTAAGCTGCCCGTGCGCACAGCTTTCGTCACGCGGCAGGTGGCGTGATGCAAGCAAAAGATCTTAGAGTGATGACCGACGAAGCGTTGAGCGAAGAGCTCCTTAAGTTGCGCCGCGAACAGTTCAATTTGCGGCTGCAAGCAGCTACCGGCCAGGGTACGAAACCAGATCAGTACGGCAAGGTCCGCAGGGATATAGCTAGAATCAAGACGGTTTTGCGTGAACGTGTGGGTGTTGAAATGTCAGGACAGAGTGAATGAGCGCGGACGAGACGGATAAGGTGCAGACGGGCGCCAACGAAGAACCCGGTAGCAAGAAAGGCCGCCGAGTAGTAGTTGGTCGCGTTGTCAGCAACAAAATGAATCAGGGAGTATCGGTCTCTATAGAGCGGCTCATTCGGCATCCGGTGTATGGCAAATTCATTCGTCGTACGTCGAAGGTGCTTGCTCACGACGAACAGAATAGCTGCAAGATAGGTGACAAGGTAGCGATCGTAGAGTGTCGACCGATCTCCAAGCACAAGTCCTGGCGGGTCGAGAAAATTATCGAGACGGTAGAGGCCTCTTGAGGAAGCTGAGGGCAACCGGATGATTCAATCAGAGACAGTCTTGACGGCGGCGGACAATAGCGGGGCCCGTCGAGTTATGTGTATCAAGGTCTTGGGCGGATCGAAGCGGCGCTACGCGCGTATCGGCGACATTATTAAGGTAACGGTAAAGGATGCAATACCTCGCGGGCGTGTAAAGAAAGGCGAGATCTACAACGCCGTCGTCGTTCGAACGAGGAAGGGAGTGCGACGATCAGACGGCTCGACTATTCGTTTCGATGGCAATGCGGCGGTTCTATTGAACGCCCGTTACGAGCCGATCGGGACGCGTATCTTCGGGCCCGTAACGCGAGAGTTACGTACGAGTCGCTTCATGAAGATTATTTCTCTCGCGCCGGAAGTGCTGTAGGACAAGCAATGAAACGTATTCGACAGGGCGATGAGGTTGTCGTCATCGCTGGCAAAGATAAAGGACGCAGGGGCAATGTCATTCGCGTTTATGACGATGACAGAGTGCTTGTCGAAGGCGTAAACGTCGCTCGAAAGCATCAAAAACCGAATCCGAACGCTGGAGTAGCCGGTGGCATTATCGAAAAGGAGATGCCGCTCGATATCTCTAACGTAATGATCTACAACCCGTCCGCGGACAAGGCTGACCGAATAGGTATTCGGCTTTTGGCAGACGGGCGAAAAGTACGTTACTTCAAGTCTAACGACGAAGTATTGGACGGCTGAGATGAGCAGGCTGCAAGAATTTTATAGAAAAGAGGCGGTGCCGCAGATCATGAAGCGGCTGAAGCTCACGAACCCGATGGCGGTCCCGCGGATCAGCAAGATTACGCTGAATATGGGCGTCGGGGAGGCTTTGGCGGATCGAAAAGTACTGGACTTCGCGGTCAAGGATCTGGCTAGAATTTCCGGGCAGCAGCCAGTTATCTGCAAGGCGAGAATCAGTGTGGCAACGTTTAAATTGCGGGAAGGTGTACCGATCGGTTGCAAGGTCACGTTGAGACGCGAACGGATGTACGAATTCCTGGACCGATTGATCAACGTTGCGATTCCGCGTGTCCGCGACTTTAGAGGGTTGAGCGCTAAGTCGTTCGACGGGCAAGGGAACTACAGCATCGGCGTCAAGGAACAGATTATTTTTCCGGAAGTCGACTTCGATCAAATCGACACGATTCGCGGACTGGATATCACGATAACGACGACTGCACGAAACGATGAGGAAGGACGGGCGCTCCTGGCCGCTTTTCGCCTGCCGATTCGTACTTAACTCGAGGTTACTGATGGCTAAGAAATCTATGATTGCACGTGAGGCAAAACGAAGCGCTACCGTTAAACGATACGCGGCAAAGCGCGCGGAGTACCGGCGAGTTATCCGGAGTCCGGCGTCTACCGACGATGAGCGGGAGGCCGCTCAGATCAAACTGCAGGGACTACCACGCGATGCGAGCCCCGTCAGGCAGCGTAATCGTTGCGCGATTTCCGGAAGACCACGCGGTTATTACCGGAAGTTCGGTCTCGCCCGGAACAAACTGCGTGAGGCCACAATGCGTGGCGAGATTCCCGGTCTCTCGAAGGCCAGTTGGTAAGAGGAGATCATCGATGAGCATGACTGATCCTATCTCCGATATGCTGACGCGAATCAGGAACGGCCAAAAGGCCAAGAAAATTACGGTGTCTATGCCGTCTTCGAAGTTGAAAGTCTCTGTCGCGATCGTGTCGACCTCACGCGGCGTGATGACCGACCGGCAGGCGAGAGCCCAGGGTCACGGCGGCGAAGATCTCTGCCTCGTGTCTTGAGTCAGGATTGAGAATCTACGATGTCTAGAGTTGCGAAACGTCCAGTTGATGTTGATAAGGGAATCGAGGTCGGCCTCGTGGGCAACGCTCTGACCATTAAGGGTCCGAAGGGCAGCCTTTCTCTTGAGTGTCACTCGGAGGTCGAGGTCGTCAACGACGATTCCGGTCTCGCGGTAAGCCCGCGTTCGGGAAGCCGCTTCGCCAGGGCTATGGCCGGAACGACTCGGTCCCTGATCAGCAATATGGTTGTTGGTGTGAGCGCCGGTTTTGAGCGGAAATTGCAGTTGGTCGGTGTCGGTTATCGGGCGAAAGCTCAAGGGCAGACAGTTAATCTCACGCTGGGATTTTCTCATCCAGTCTCATACGAGGTGCCCGAAGGCGTCACGGTAGAGACTCCCACTCAGACGGAGATACTCATCAGGGGCATCGACAAACAGCAGGTCGGGCAGGTAGCAGCAGAGATTCGAGACTTCAGACCACCGGAGCCCTACAAGGGGAAAGGTGTGCGTTACTCCGATGAGCGCATTGTCCTGAAGGAAGCTAAGAAGAAGTAGGTCGCAGATGGAAAAGAAAGATAAACGGCAGCGCAGGGCAAGACGGACCCGGGCAAAAATCAAAAGGCTCGGCGTCTCACGCCTATGCGTCCATCGCACGCCGCGACATATTTATGCGCAGCTCATAGCACCGGACGGTGCCAACGTTCTCGCTACTGCGTCCACGATCACGAAGGAACTTAGAAAGAGCCTCAAGGCAACGGGAAATAAGGACGCTGCGATTGCGGTCGGCAAGCTGATTGCTGAGCGAGCGAAGGCAGTGGGAGTAGACCGGGTAGCGTTCGATCGCTCCGGATTCCATTATCACGGCCGCATCAAAGCGCTTGCCGATGCCGCGCGAGAGGCGGGCTTGGACTTCTAGTCAGGATATTACGGATGGCAAAAACAGAAGAACTTCAGGAAAAACTCGTTGCGGTCAATCGAGTTGCGAAAGTGGTCAAAGGTGGCCGGCAATTCGGTTTTACCGCACTGACCGTTGTCGGTGACGGCGAGGGCCGTGTCGGCTATGGGTATGGGAAAGCCCGTGAGTTACCGCTCGCTATTCAGAAAGCGATGCAGGTAGCCCGCAAGAATCTGCGCTCGATTCACCTTAAGGGCGAGACTCTGCAATACGTCCTTCATGGCCGCCATGGCGCGACGCGAGTTTATATGCAGCCGGCTTCCGAAGGTACTGGAATCATTGCGGGCGGCGCGATGCGCGCGGTCTTCGAGTGCGCGGGCGTGCGTAATGTTCTTGCTAAGAGTTATGGGTCGCGCAACCCGATTAATGTCGTACGAGCCACCGTCAACGCGTTGGTGCATATGCACTCGCCGCAAGAGATCGCGGCTAAACGCGGCAAGACCGTCGAAGAGATTACTGGTTGAGATCGATATGGCGCAGGTTAAGAAGACAGTTACTGTGACTCTGCTGAAGCGTAAGTTCGGCCGGGCGCCTGGGCATCTGGAGTGCGTGCACGGTCTCGGTCTGCGCCGCCGCCATCAGTCCGTTGTTGTCCTGGATACTCCTGAGAACAGGGGCATGATCAATAAAGTGTCCTATCTGCTTAAGGTAGAGGAATCCTGATATGCGCTTGAATACCCTGAAGCCAGCCAGTCGCTCCCGACAGACTCGCAAGCGTGCCGGTCGAGGTATTGCTGCGGGACAGGGCAAGACGGCCGGCCGCGGCATGAAGGGTCAGCGATCGCGGTCCGGCGGTTACCACAAGGTCGGCTTTGAGGGCGGCCAGATGCCGTTGCAGAGGCGGCTGCCTAAAGTTGGTTTTCATTCGATGCGCGCCAAATTCCGCGTGGAGGTCAGGTTGCATGAGCTCGGGCGGCTGGACGGCGATACGGCCGATCTTCTGAGCCTCAAAGCTGCGCGACTGATTCCGAAGCGTGCTCAGCGCGCGAAAATTATCTTGTCCGGAACACTAGACAAGGCCGTGAAAGTTGTCGGCCTGGCTGTGACCCCCGGCGCTCGCCAGGCGATCGAAGCTGCTGGCGGTAGTGTAGAGAGTTAAGACGAATCATGGCTAAGGCAGGCACAGCAAATCCGGCGGCAATTCTCGGTCAAGCGACTCGCTTCACCGAACTGCGTCAGCGCCTGTTCTTTCTGATCGGCGCGCTCGTCGTCTACCGGAGCGGTACCTTCATACCGGTACCGGGAATCGATCCGCTGGCGCTCGAGCAGTTCTTCGAGCAGCAGTCGGGAACGATCCTGAGCATGTTCAACATGTTTTCCGGCGGCGCTCTTTCTAGAATGTCGATATTCGCTCTCGGCATCATGCCTTACATCTCGGCTTCCATCATTATGCAGATGGCTACCCATGTGGTGCCGAGTCTCGGTCAGCTCCGG
>PVMK01123785.1_pt1 | contig 17264 bp, 18 predicted proteins | sample 1853481 | NCBI WGS metagenome assembly PVMK01 (sample SAMN08533507, study PRJNA380276) | Marine sediment metagenome, whole genome shotgun sequencing project.
TGAAATATTCTTTTTCTCGCAACCGGCCTTCTTGGCGCAATCCGAGCTTCGCAAGCAGGCGAACTGAGCCTATGTTGTCAGTTTTGGTCTCTGCCCAGATGCGGTGAAGTCGAAGCTCTGCGAAACCGAATTCCACGATGGCTCGAGCGGCTTCGATGGCATAGCCATGCCCCCAGTAATGAGGATCGAGTTCGTAACCGATATCGGCCTCAAAGTCGTCAAACGAATTCACCCTGAGTCCACAATTGCCAATGAGTTGGCCTGTTGACCTTAAAGTCGCCGCCAATTGGAACTTGCGACGAGGAACTGACTGTTGCTGATCGAGGAACATTTGGACAAAATCGCGTACGTCCTCGCCACTTCTCGCACTCCATTCGTAGTATCTTAGGTAAAGCGGATTTTGTTGATAGGACAGCACAGTGGGCCAGTCATCTTCGACGAAGTCACGCAATACACGTCTCTCGGTAGCTAGAATCATGACCGTACAATAAAACTCTCAATAAAAGTCGTCCATTTCTGCCAGCGATATTGACCGGTAGAAACTGGCCATCTCCACAATGATGTCGATCTGACATTGAGCTGGATTAGTAGCCTGATTTGTGCTTCGCCTTCTTATGGACAAGAACAACAAACCTCATCGACTCTACCCCATATGGGCAACGATGCCTACTCGTCTTACGTACTCTTCCGGTCGACAGCGAACGAGAAGAAGCGTCTATTGCATAAGCATCTTTGCTCAGCATCCTTTACTCAAGCATCCATTGCTCAAGCATCTATTGATCAAGCATCATTTGGTGCTGCTGTCTCGAAAGGCAATCATGATCTCTTTATCGACAAGTGATTTAAGGAGCCTACCGCTGTAGCGTTAGTGAGCAGGAATCTTGCCTTGTCAACAACTCGGAAGATCTGGGTTGGCTCACCTGGAGGGATTTTCCGCATGGAAGCAGCGCTTAAATCAAGGTCTTCGGCGCACATGCGGGAGATATTCGGAGAATAAAATGAACGCCGTTCCGATTATCCCTACCACATATGGGGATTAAGAGTTGGGAGAAATCTAGACGGAATCCTCTTCTTGCCCATCAAAATGGAAGTGGTGATTCTTATCGAAGGACAGAGGCACAACGTAATATATTATAACTGCCAGGAAGACTAAATAAGCCAGGATGACGCTGAAGAACGAAGCAAAGATAGCAATTAGGTACAAGAAAGGTGCGATTAGGATCCGGCGATGCACAGACATCACGAAACTACGCTGCATCTTCTCATCCACGAGTCTCCGATCGCGGGTCACGTACCACCAAATCAGGTCCAGCAACAATCCAGCAACAACTAGTGTGGCGGCAAACACAATTAGTGACAGGCGCTGGTTCGTATACTGCACAATCAGACCTGTGGGAAAGGGCATGGTCGCAACGCTGAGCAAAAAAAGGATGTTTAACCAGAGCAAGACCCTATCGTGGCGCTTAATATGCATAAACATGTTGTGATGGCCAACCCAGTAAATGCCAAGCACAATAAAGCTGATGAAATGGCTCAGAATCTTTGGAATGATCTCAACTAATGCATCTGACAGCTCGTTACTGGCAACCTCAGGAATTTTAAGTTCCAGCACAAGCAGAGTAATCACGATCGCAAAGACTCCGTCGCTCAGTGCCTTAATGCGCTCGTTATTGGGTACGCCCCAAGGCAAGGGCTTTGTGCGGCTGTCTCGATTGCTCTGGCTCACTCGCCCTCCGCCAATAGATCTTCTTGGTCAACGTATCCCTGACTAATTTCGATAATATTGCCATCCGGATCAGCCAACCAGACGGCGCGCCAGCCCTGGATAAAATCATCGAAATCCAATGGGCCAAGAGTGACCCTCGCATCATCTCCTAACTCCGCTAGCTTTGCATCTACGTCGTCGACGACAAAGGCAAGGTGACGCCAGCCAGCAAATCGCGGACCATCATTTTCAATCAGCGTCACTGGTGACTCACCTTCGGCTTGAAACAGCTCAAGATATGAATCACCCAACCTTATGAAGACGATCTGAGTATCTCCCAGTTGAACTAATCGCGTGCGCTTATAACCAAAGTATTTGGTGTAGTATTGCTCTGTGGCGACTGGATCATTACAGGAGAGGCCCATATGGTGGAATGCCGTTGTCTCGCTTCCATATGGTCTTTCCTCCATCGAATTGACCGTCTTGTACTGATCTTTTGAAACTAACCAGCTTGACTTATTGTCTTCTTCCCCGGCAAGCATTTCGATTATCTTGCTGGCGAATAGGTGGCAATGCCCTCCTGTCCGTCCTGTTACCAGGTCGCCATCCACGACGACATCCTGGTCGGTATAGATCGCACCCATGTTTGTCACGTCACCGTATAGATTGGGATGGGCTATGACTGGTCGGCCACGAACCAACTCTGGCGCCGCTGAAACCAACCACATCCCGTGACAGATAATCCCTTTGAGGATATCAGGTTCCGCAAAGGCCCTTTTCAAAAACTGTGTCGCTGGAGCAAGTTCGTTCGCCGGATCCTCTGTATATCGTAGACGGTCGGAGACGAAAGCGGAGGGAACGATGATGGCATCGTAACTACGCAACTCCTCATCACTCATACCCTCAAAGCTCTCGCTGCACTCGAAAGGCACCTGGTACTCATGACCGTAAAAGGTCAACGAAGGTTGACCCCAGAGACGGGTTAACCAGTGCAGTTCAACCCCTTCCTCGGCGAAACGGTGTTCATAGTAGAAAATCTCTTTCTCGAAGAAATCGCTCTCGATCAGGATTCCGATTTTTTTTCCTTTAAGGCGCATCGTTCAGATTCCCTCCATGGAATCTTGTATCTAAATCAGGTCTTCCGTAGATGGCTGCAGAAGAGGGAACTATACTTGCCATTATCAACAGTGATATCGCGGCAGCTATCCGGCGGTCTATTTATATGGTAGATTGCAGATGACGCTATCGGGCAGTCGATCTATTCCTTACTCTCTGATTATTGAAACCAGAGTAGCGAGTGAATCTCCACTAGTTCATTCCTAGAGATCGCACGACGACATCAAGGATCTTCGCCTCGCTTCCACATTCCGTGGCCTCATATAACAATTCTGTCTGGAACGACAGTAATTAGTTTCTGGGACCGGGGTTCTGTGAATTTATCTCACAAAAGCAGTCGGATCTTGGAAACGATTTATCAGCCGCTATGGCGATGGTATTAGTTGCTACTAAGTTACTCCTACAGTCCGTGGGCTTGCTTTACCAAATCCGCACATTTCTCAGCGATCATGAGGATACCTGTATGGATATTGCCTGTGACTACCGTCGGCATCACGCTAGCATCCGCGACACGCAGACCTTCGATGCCATAGACGCGTAGCTCAGGATCCACTACCGCCATCTCGTCCTGTCCCATCTTGCATGAACCCACCTGGTGATGATAGGAGTCGCAACGTTCTCGGACAAATCGAAGCAGGTCGTCATCCGTCGTGTACTCAGGACCGGGCAGCAACTCGCGTCCACTTAGAACTTTGCTGAATGCCTTGGTGGCGAAAATCTCGCGACCGATCTCGACCATTCGTATCATTCGTTGAACATCGTGATCGACAGCCAGGTAGTTTGGATTAAGCAAAGGTCTCTCAAGCGGATCGCTGCTTGCCAGGCGTACCCACCCTCGAGATAGTGGACGTTGAAGGCCCGGGATCAAGGAAACACTATTAGGATTATCCTGGCCGACGATAATATCAAATGGTAAATGGACGAAATTAAACTGCAGGTCAGGCACGGTATAGCCCGGATCCGATTTGCAGAACATGGCGGCTTCTGATGTATTTAGCTTTCCTGCTGGTACTGGATCCTTGGACTCTGCGATTAGGCCTGTTAAAACATGATTGTGGAAGTTCTCGCCGACGCCGGGCAAATCCACGATGACGGGTTTTCCGAATTCGCCCAGGTGCTTTGCAGGTCCGATGCCGGAATTCAACAATATATGTGGGGATTCCAGGGCGCCCATGCAAACGATTACCTCCAGATCTGCATACGCCTTATTGATCTGACCGTTTTGCATGTATTCAACGCCAACAACGCGCTCGCGCCTGCCGTCGAACAGGAGCCTTGTTGCTTGAGCCTCAAACTCAAATTGTAAATTGTCCCACTCATATTCGGGCAGATACGCTACGGCTGTACTGGCTCGAGTGTAACTTCCGTCCTCTTCTACTTTGACATTGATATGGTGCCATCCCGTACCCTCCATCTGAGGGCCATTGAAATCTTCGGTATAAGGGTAGCCGAGTTCAAGGCAGGCTTCGATGAAAACAGGGGACATTGGATGGTAATCATGCTTTCCAGCATTAATTACACTCAGAGGACCACCCTGACCTACCCAGTCGCTGGTCTTGTCCTCCTGGTTCTCTAATTTCTGGAAATACGGAAGTACGTCATCGAAGCTCCAGCCCGGACAGCCATTATAGGCCCAATTGTTGTAATCTTCGGGATGGCCACGGATGTGCATCATGAGGTGGAGCTGGCTAGAACCGCCAACGATTTTGCCCCTGGGCTCGTAAGTACTCCTGCCATTCAGACCTGGTTGAGGAATTGAGGAGTAACCCCAATCTATCTCCGAACCGAGAAGAGTGAACCAGGTGGATGGATTAACGGCATCGGCCGGGATTTCGGTCCCGCCTGCCTCGAGCGCTAACACGGTGGCGCCTGTTTTTTCGGCCAGTCGACGGGCTACGACTGAGCCAGCCGAGCCAACTCCGACAACAATAAAATCATAACTGTTCATAGATTATTCTCCTGCAATCTGCTTGAGGAAGGGTTCAAAGGGCTTCGAGTCATGAACGTTCTGCATGTATATGATTTTGCCGCCCTTGAAGCGGAAGTAGTTCATAACATCACATTCAATTGGCTCATCAGGGTATTTGGAGGCTCGGGCTGAAATATGCGATATGACGGCGCCTGTATTGCCTTGGACGACAATGTCGCGGGGGACATTTTGGAATTTGGCATAGGCATCGCCCATACCTGCCATCATGGGACGCAAAGTATCCAAACCCTCGATGCGGCCTGCCAACTGCTCATCCATAACCATGTCATCGGCAAACAAATCGCACCAGGCAGCCCATTTGCCGGCGTTTGCTGTTTCATAGTACCTCTCGATAATAACTCGTGGTGTCACATTACCTCCTCTGGTCTTACTGTCCATCTATTGTTGTGGTCTGAGCGAAGCTCTCTTGTCTGGCCCAGGTATACACCGGTGCAAAGTAATAACATCTGACCGCCGATATAAGTAGGCTGGGCATAGCACTTTACTTGCCCAGAGTCCGCGGGGTGATCGTCCTCGCGAATCGGAAACTTGTTGAAATTACGATCCTTCTTGATCGCCGCTCAACTGTTGGATCATGCTCAACATATCGACCTCATACCAACTTTCGACGATCTTGCCGCGGCTCGATCTTGAGGACACCGATCTCGGTCCACTCCGCTCGCCGGCCGCTCGGCTCCATGCCCATTAAAGCTACACCGGAATGTGTTCCACTCTGATTAAATCGAGCCGCGACCTGCTCTTCGTCGACGCCTCGCATTGTGGCTGACAGCGGATGGTGCCCTGGCATGGTCCAGCTGATGTCAGGGTGAAAGAGCTCATTGCGAATCGTATCCATGTCGCCTTTGCCAAAGCTTTCATACATCTTGAAAATCAGTTGGGTATTGTCAGCCATCTAGTATTCTCCTTGCCTTTGCAATCGAAATCCGTTAGATCAACTTCCCACTGCTATAGTCGGGCAAATCCGGGGGCGTATACAAAGGGTTCCGCCATGGCATTGTAACTGGTGATTACCAGACCGTATTCATTCTTATCTGATCGCTTGATCGTCCAATCCTGAATAGCGTCCATAGAAACGCGCGTGCTCTTTGCAGCCGGCGGTATGAACCAACTTGCCTGCCAGGCAACGACAACTCGAAGATCAATGCTATCTGCGGACAACTCTGATTTGGGTTCGACGCTGACTACATTGTGATTCTCATCAAAGAAGATGTTTATTACTCCTGGAGCTTCCTCGCCGTCGGAGTACGTGCCGCCAGCGTACCAGGCCTTCAGATCGTTAATTCCGTGCAAGGTCCTCTCAGGGAAGACCATCTGAACATCCTCGGCCGCTAAAACGGTACATTGCTCTGCTGGAGCGTGCTGATCCAGCGCCAGGTACCAAGCCGCTACAAATTCGTTGATCTTTTCTAGTGATAAGTTTTGTGCCACTATGAAACTCCTTTAAAAATGTCTGGGATCATCTTTGTTTCGGGTGCAGGCCAACCAACATTGGTCTGGTGAATTATCTTCATCTTTGATTCCTATTGTCCGGGTGTCCTTCCCAACCTCTCTGGGTGCGTATCGCTTTCGATAACCACATCGATCAGGAATGGGCCTTCGTGATTCATCATCTGCTGCACGGCCGACGCTACTTCGCCCGGTTTGTCGATCCGGACACTTTGAACGCCCATTGCCTGCGCCAGGCCAGCAAAATCCGTCGCCGGCAGAGACAAATCGAACACCATTGGGTAGTCATGTTTGGGAACGTTCTGTTCACTCCAGTACTGATCAATATTAAGTTGCAGCAGCTTGTATGACCGGTTGTTGCAAACGACGAATTTAACATCGAGATTGTGACGTGCAGCGCTCCACAATGCCTGGATGGTGTACATACTGCCGCCATCACCAGCGAAACCGATTACAGTTTTGTCGGGGTAAGCAAGTTTAAGTCCAATAGCGCCGGGGAAACCAACGCCCAACGATCCGCCGCGAGTCTGGAAGAAGTGACCCGGTTTAGTGGGTGGCAAGTAGCGTGTAAGCGGCGGCGAGGAAGTTAGCGCCTCGTCGAAGATTACCACGTCCTCCGGGACGAGTGGGGCAAGTTCCTCCATAAAACGAGAGAATTGGAGAGGATCTTCGTCGCGTTTGACCTGGTCATCTGCCAACTCCTTTGCCAGCTTATCCTCCTTAGCTTTGGCCAGCTTCGCCGTTCGTGCCTGCGCTGCCGATCGATTAGCATCACTCATGACTCTTTCTAGCACACCTTTGAGCTGAGCCAGCGTTGTTTTTGGATCCGCCACAACACCCAAATCCACCGGGTGATTCTTGGCAATCTCGTAAGCATTAAGGTCGATATGGATTACCTTTGCATCCGGAGCGAAGATGTCTCCCAGCAATGGAAACACCTCCGGAAGCACATACGTGCCAACAACCAGATTGACATCACCACGGGCCATAACTGGCTGACTCGCAGAGCCAAACATGTGACCAGTAGAGCCCTGATAAAGGGGATGGTTATAGCTCATGTTTATCTCGCCGGCGTCAGATCCCCATACCTCAGCCCCTAACAGCTCGGCCACTTGCGCCAATTCTTCATGAGCACCAGAGTAAGCTACTCCATCACCCATATAGATCATCGGCGTCTCGGCCGAGGCAAGAAGCGCGGCCGCCTCGTTAACGAAACTCGATTCGGGTTTGACTCGAGTCGACGGGAAAGAAGTCGGACGAACTGGTTCAACAACCGGCTCATCAAGAATATCCTGGGGAAGGCAAAGATATACAGGCCCCATTGGTGGCGTTCCAGCGATCTTAATCGCGCGGCGTAACATGCGCAGCGTGGATGACGGCTCAAGCACCATGGCCGACCATTTTGTTACCGGTTCGGCCATTGCTACCAGATCGCCTGCCATTTGGGCATCCATATTCATATAGCGGATGCCCGAGTCGCCACCAATAACCACTAGCGGCGAGTGACCGCGCATGGCCTGATATAAAGCTCCGATGGCATTGCCTAAACCAGGCGTGCTGTGAATCTGAACCAATGCCGGTCGCTGCGTGGCGCGAGCGTAGGCATCGGCCGCCATCACGGCAACAGACTCCTGGAGCGTCAAAATGTACTTCATCTCGGGGTAGTCGCTGAGCGCATCCAAAAAGCCTTGCTCGACAGTGCCAGGATTACCGAACATATGGGTAATTCCATCAGCCAAGAGTTGCTCGATAATTGCAAAACGCCCGGTTTTCTGGGTCATTAATTCCTCCGAACTTTGCTGTGCGATTTTGTTTATCCCGAATCAACAATTATTAGAGTCGGGCTTAGCATTATTTTTTAAATTGAGACGACATCTGCCGTCCACAAGTATCGTAAAGTCACACATGAGCGGATGTGTGTCGTTGCCAGATTACCAACCATATCGTCGCAAATCGTTTTCTAGCACCTCTACCATCAGCTCACCGGTGAGGCGAGAATCCTGGGTAGAACGACCTGTTAGGAAGGGATAATCCAAGACGGTGGAAAGGGTTCTTCCAACACCGCCATGATATTGGCCATCTGGGCCGGTCGCATCGCGAAGAATGTACTCCAATGGGTAGAAGGGAGTCTTGTAGTTCAGGCTTGAAGTAATGAATCCCGTACCATCTTTCCAATCGTATTCAACCGCATGACCGGTGACGTGCTTGCCCCAAATAATACTCTTGCGATCACTCCAATCACGTGCAAACGCCAGGGCTGTAACTGCATAGCATTCCGCCGCGATCAATTTATCCTGGGCCAAGAAACCAAGAATGATGTCATGCACGCGCTGGTTGTTCACAACATCGACCATTGGTCCGCTGCCACCTGGCATCAGAAGCGCGTCGTACTGTTCAAGCTCCTTCCAGCTATCATTTCTTTTGTTGTAGTAGACCTCTAACTCACGCCCAAAATCAGGGCTGTTAAAGTATGGTCTTTCAGGAAACCACTCGGTCAGATTAATAGGGTTGGCCAGACGGTCTGATTCATCAATCTCGCGCGTTTTTTTTGCATAATACTCGTCAGTCACGACCTTATGGAGTGGTGGATCATAGAATCCTGGCTCCATGCTTGGAGGCAGCGCGCGCGGTTTTTCCCCTGTGGGCGTCACAAACGTCGGCTCATAGCCCTGCTCATCAATCACATCCAAGGGGCCGATAAGCTCCTCGCCCCAATATCCCCACTCAGAGAGTACGACAAGAATTTTCTTCGACATTTGGTATCACCTTTTCCCGTATATGTTTAGATATTAGTTGCTTGTAGGGTGTAAACAGTATCTATCTTAAGCGCAGGCATCTCACTATCCAGCCATCTCCTTTAAAAAGTTGTTGTAGATTTTAAGAATGAGATCATCAATGCTCTCGGTCGCCATACAGTTTCCAATCTGTCCTCGAGATTCTTCTACGCCGAGTCCTCCATTCCATCTCCGGGACTGTGGAGTGTGAGAGTCAAAGTCCGCCAGATTTGCCAATAAACAAAGCTCGCGACCAGAAAGACGCGATCTACTGAGCGAGTCCTCATTGGCCGCCTTTACCAGCTGTGCAATCATCAGCATAGGCGAACTATTGCTCGTAATTTCGCGACCACTTGCAGCGAAACCTGGAGGAGCTAACAGAAAGACAACCCTACTATGGCTGCCAACGGATGATAATGAAACTTACTTATAACCGGTCAAGCAGTAAATTCTTCAGCGGCTCCGTCCGCTCCGGTATCTGTCGCTTTTCAGAATCGGGTGATAGCTAACCGACAACTCCCGCTATGGGCCCGGTTCCGGACACTCATACTACAGTCTGCATTTACTGATGTATTCGACCCCTGCTTGGAGTCGCCAGGTATATCGAAACCCTGGAACATATTAATAAGGATCGTTCGTCTGCCAAAAAGAGGACCGTCGGTGTATATCGCGATACTCTGAACCATCGGCTATAGGCTAAGATACTCGACGTTCTGACAAGTACGTTCGATCTCGCAGTCATTAGACGACTGATCTTTCGACCACCGTCTAAGTCCTCAGGACGTAGAGCCAGCGAAGCTCACCTAGATAGCCTGAATTGTCGCGATCGTGTTACTGGGTTAATGGGTGTCTATTCTGTACAAGGAGATAGTATATGGGTGTAGTGGCTAACTGTCAAATTTTTTGAACCTTATCACAGGCGGAATCGCAAGCATTTTCCGGCATCAACTCGATCGGGCGCGAATCGAGTGATTTAGACAGAAATTGACCGAGATCTCTCGTGATTTCGTAAGGGGAGACAGGCCTGGAATGAATTGCCGGCTAGTTGAGACTCGGCTCACACGCATGTTAGACATTCAAAAAAGCTAACGAATATCCACAATGGCTCGCCCGCTTTTCCCTTCGGCTATGAATCCCACGGACCATTGTATTCGAGGTCAAGATCACCTACCGCTTTGGTCCTTTGCTTCCTCAAGCCTTCGTCCATAAGATGCTCGACGAAAACCGGCGACAACGCGGCCTACCGTTGCCATTCCCACGAAGAGCATGTTGATCGATAGGGCAATGCGACCATCACCCACAAAGCAGGCTGAACCTGTAAAAATGGTATCACCCGAATCGGTTCCTCGTTGCCCACGCTGTAGGCACCCTCTACATTATACACAGAGAGCCTGACACCGATCCAACGCCACTGGAAGCCGCCTTAGCAAGCTTTATATCTCCCCAATATCTGCTTGACAGCCTGCTTGTGTATGGCACACTGGCTCTGGGTTGTTTGCTGTTATTTGATTGGACGTTTTGCACAATGATGCGCTTGTTTTTTGATTGACCACTCCTGAGTAGTCCTGTTACAATCGCTGTATATTCGTGACTGGCGGTGATTATGTTCCTCGATCCTAATGTCTTAAAGTCCAAATAGAGACTTCGCCCCGGTCCGGATTAGTCCAACAATGATTACACGGCAGGTTACGTCTTGGTTTTTGGGGGCTGTTTTCTTGATCACGCCGCATCCATCCTAGATCATTGGGTAGTTGGGATTTGAGAACCGTCTTTAGGAGACCATCATGAAGTTGGACATTCGCCCTTACGAGAAGAGAGATATCACTGACTTAGTTGAGCTCTCTTTGTTAGCGTGGGAGCCTGTATTTGACGCGTGGGAACAAATACTAGGCCCCACGCTCTATCCAATCGCGATCTATCCTGATTGGCGCAAGAGTCAGAAGGAGGTAGTTGAGAAGGGTTGTAGCAATGAGAAGTTCACGACTTGGGTCGCCGAAGTGAATGGAAACGTCGTGGGTTTTGTAGCATATGAATTGCGTGGCGAGAGAGGAGAAGTCCAATTGATTGCCGTGCATCCTGAAAGTCAAAACCACGGGATCGGCACTGATTTGAATAACTTCGCGCTTCAAAAGATGAAAGAAGTAGGAGTGAAGCTGGCAGTGGTAGGCACGGGTGGAGATGAAGGGCACGCTCCCGCCAGAAAATCATATGAGAAGGCTGGATATACTGCTTTACCTCTGGTGCGATACTATAAGGAATTATAGCTGCTGCCATCAAACTGAATGGACACAGAAGCGGGAGGCGACCCAACCAAGCTTTGGACGGTACGGCCTAAACGCCGCTCGTCAAGGCAATCGGTTAGCCAGTTTACGATTTGTCAAATTCTTCCAGAGAGACGTGAAATCATTGGTGGTGGCGGGAGTTGTGCGCACTTGTGACTAATTTCATTTGCCAACACAGCGTGCGCACGACCAAGATTGCCATCATATGTCTAAGTCGAGGGGAAGCTCGTCCAGAAGATTGCGCTTCTCGAAGCGCAGTCCGGCTAGAAACGTTTCAACGTCCGAAATGAAGGCCGGGACCCAAGAGGATTCGAACTCTTCTGAAGAGAAGTTTGAAGCAGAGTAGCGCCCCATTTGCGACGCTCCTTGAGTGCGAGCCCCTAAGGAGATCCATTTCGAACTTCAAAATAATACCGCTTTCAGTGCTCTAAGCTTTTAGCTTGAAGCTTATAGGCTGGCTACGCCGGCCAGTCCTCACCTTCGGTATAGCGCGTACCGCGATGCCCTTTCATGGGAATCGGTGTCGCCAACCGTTCGCCCGGCGCGTCGACCATGATCAATGTGCGTGGTTTGCCCGACTTGGGATTGACAGAACCGGGGATCAACGCGCTGATGCGCAACCGACCGATCATCTGATTCCCGAAGATAGTGTAAACGTAGTGACCAACCTTCAGCTTTGAAGGTGAGCCGGCCATATGGAACTCATACTCCGACAGCGATCCATCGTACAGTGCATCGACTGTCTCTTGGCCTGCGCCAGCTGGGATCGTCTTCGTGATGCCAAAATTCATTGTTCCGTCTCCGAATTTGCTGTGCTAGCTAAATTTCGTGGTTTCAAATATTAAGAATGCTATGCGCGTTTACCATTGCATTGACGCTCGGTCCCAGCGGTCTTTGGAAATCATCAAGCAAAATCCCACTGGGATGAACTTGAAAAATTGTGTTGATCGATTGGCTCATTGGGCAGCCTCAATGTGGCTGATTCAGAGCGAATCGTAGTACGTTAGAGGTAACCCGTCAAACCCTCGATACGTCTGGCTCTTTTCAGGAGCTATTTGGATTTGCATCATCCATCAACCGAGAGACTTGTGAATAAGATAGACACGAAAACGGAGCTGCATTGCCAAGCCAGCCAAGGAGATTTGAACTTTTACCGCTATATCATTCAAGAATCCCCTCTCATTTATTCCACTTCCCCTTTTTTTCAAGCTGAACAAATGAAAAAACCGCTTGACATGTTTGTCAAACGGTCTAATTCTGCGAATGCCCCCAATTGGATCCATTTCGAACTGTAAAATATTACAAATACGAAGGAATTTTGCTATGTTTCAATAATTCGTACATCATATGCTTTTAAACGTGGATCCCGGGTCACTAAAGCTAAATTCTCTTCCTGAGCTTGTGCAATCAGCATTCTGTCAAAAGGATCCTTGTGATGGGTTGGCAGATTCTCAACAGCCAATGCGTGTTCAGTTGTGATACTAAGCGGCATGAAACGGTGTAACCTAAGCTCCTCAAGATAGTCGCTTTCGGGGACTTTCAACTTGCCTATCGCCCGTTTAATTGAGATTTCCCAGGCAGTGGCTGCACTGACATAGACTATATTGTGTCCGTCCACAATTGCTTCTTTTGCGACCGGCGAAAGATTTGGATTGTTATCAACCGCCCATAGGAAAACATGGGTATCAAGCAACAGATTCATCTTTGTCCGCCTCGCCGGTAAAAAGCTGCACAATGTCTTCAGGCAAATCATCAAAATCGTCTGCCATCCATATCTTCCCCTGCCATTTCCCGACACCTAGTTGACGGGGGCTTGACTCAAGATCATATGGAACAAGTTTGGCAACAGGTTTCCCGGCTTTACCAATGATGACTTCATCACCTTTCAAGACCTTTTCAACCAATTTAGACAGAGTAGCTTTTGCCTCAGAAATGTTCGTTATTTGCATCCTAACAACTCCTTTCAAGCATGTGTTATATTATAGTCTGGTCTGGTCTGGTTTGCAAGCATACTCAGCCCCATATGGCCTACTTTCGCCTATCTTCCAATAGGTCACCGGGAAGTTCTGCCAGGATATTTCTTTTCTCGAAACGCAACCCGACCAGGAACGCCTCGATGTCTTTAATTGGTGGTACGACCAAAGGAGATTCGAACTATTTTAATGGCGGGGAAACTGGATTTACAGGAGAAGAACGCGCCGCAGCGCGACGCAGCACGAGGTGCTGCTTCAGGAGAATGGAGGGAGCCATTCTCCTGTAAGTAAAAACGGGACTAGATAGTCCCGTTTTTACGTCATGCCCCCAAGCGGACCCAAGTCGAACACTTGGACATCATTTCTGAAGAGCCATTGCTCTCCACAACACGGCGAAAACAAGTGAACGGCGAGCTTAATTCGCAGTCCGCTATCTCACTGTGAACAATAAATATTGGACACCCTATGAAAACCTGCAACAACGCCTAAAGTGCCCGCTGTGTCTTTCCTAAGTTGAAGTCTTTTGAGGTAATATCTTTCGCTTTGCTGAATCTTCATGAAAGCGATAAATGGTAAAGAAAACCCTCAATGAAAACTTAGCTTGCCAAATTGTCTGCATTTTGGTTGGGAGCTGTGACCGAAAGACCAATTTCCCCCGACGGTTTTGGCCACGAAGCCCCCAGCAAGTGGATTGGTCCAACAAGAACGCAAAGTCCCAAACGTTTCAACCACCGACTCACCGGCAAACGATCGAGCCTCCGCCAACCCTAAAACCCTGGCGTTTTTGGCAGGGCCTAAGGCCCGTTCGATATCTGGTCTTTCCGTCTTATCAGGGCGATGAAGGGTAACTACGTTTTCGCGGAGTCCCTTATTTTTGATTCCTCTTTGTTTCCAACCAAGTGTTAGCTGACGATATGATTATCCCGACCACACAGCCTTGTATAGATTCACACCTATCAATTCCCCAAATGTCGTCTGAAGAACTTGATCATTTCGTCATAAGACAACTGTAACTCGGGAACTCCGGTGCCATCGCCTATCGGAACATGCCACATACCATCCATCACAAGCAACGTAACATCAACGCCCTGGCTGCGTGCGCTTGCGGCAGTCCTAATCGCGTCGGATCCGACGATTTCAGCGCCGCCAGCGAGGAGGAACATTGGGGTGATTCCGGTATAGTCGCCAAAGACTGGAGAAACGAGCGGGTCCCTTGGGTCGGCTTCGCCCACGTAGGCCTGCAGGGCGGTATAAGCGCCGTACGGTGGAAGAGCTGGGTCTTGTAGACCAACAGCCCTATATTGATATCCACTGGCCGTCATGTCTGCTCCGGGCGAGAGTGGCGCGGAAGCGGCTGGCAGTGGCAAGCCATCGGCCTTGAGACGCAGCAGCATGGCCAAAGTCAACATGCCGCCACCGGACGTGCCGAATATACCAGTGTTTTCGGCCCCGAACTCGCCGATGACACCTTCGTAGCCCGCAACAACGTCATTCAATGCAGCCGGATAGGGATGTTCCGGCGCAAGTCGATAATTGATGGAGACGACTTTAACACCGAGGCTAACCGCCACGGCCGTTTGAAGCGACAGTTGTGTCTTGACCGAGCCGACTACCCCACCACCACCGTGCACAAAGATCATCACTTTGTCTTCGTGCTTCAACTGCGGCGGCGTGGTCCAAAGTGTTGTTATGCCATTGATGACGTGGTCCTCAATTGAATATTGCGTTTTCAGCTGCTCATAGAAGAAATTATCGCCGAGGATAACGAACTCGCGGACTGCAGCGAGTTTTTCTGGATCATCTGCCAGTAATGGCACTTGGGGCAGGTTCGCCCAAGCCTTCTTAGCCTCCTCGCTTATTCCTTCGGGAGGTGGGACGGAGTTGGGGCCATAGACGATATTGATACCGGCCTCCTCCATTACCTTTGCTAATGGTTCCAACTCGGGGGGAAGTGTAAACGTTTCTCTTTTGGGTGGTATTTCATCCATATTTTCTATCTCCTTTTGGGGCAGCTCGGACAAATGATCTCATTCAGTTTCCCGCAGGCATGACAAACGTTTTCAGCCTGGAAGTTGGAAATCTCGCATGACCAACAGGTGATGTGAGTAATTATACAAATAACGTCAGACTTGAAGTAGTCAATCCTAAGAGGCACAGTTGATTTCCATCTCCATATCACCGAAGCGCTAGCGACATTCCGTATGGTGCCGGATTCCCAATGCATCGGTAATCTCGTTTGGCAAGATTGAAAGCATCTTATTGAGGCCAAAGGAATCTACGTTGGCGCACTTACTTTTTGAAACAACAGCCGACGCCAGTAGAATGGACTACACAGAGACTTTGTTTTCGATAGGCTGATTTACAACAACACTGCAAATGAGACCTCACGGTTTCTTTCAAAAACGTTAATTGTTAATGGGTTCTACCTCGAGTATATTGACTTTACGGTCGCGATCTCCGTTTTTGGGTGCATATCCGTAAGGTCCTAAGCAAAGTTCAGATTGGAACTCGTTCTTGGAGTCGTCGTTTCAATATGTCTCTCGCATGATCGCCTGGAAATTCCCCAGCAAGTGTTGCTTCTCAAATCGCAGACTTGCTCGAATCGCTGTGGGGGCTGATTCTTCGCTGAGGTCCTGGGAAGAATTGAGCTCGTCACCGTTTTACTACTCTTTCAAAGACTTATTTGTACGCAGGTTCAGTCACCTGCCGAAATCTCTAAACTCTGAGTAAATTGACGCTCAGTTATCTGGATGATAAGGATCGGAATTCGATTGGCGATCAGCCGCAAATTGTCTAATTCAGCCTGTCGTCCAATAGGTCGCTGGGAAGCTCTGCCAGGAGATTTCGTTTCTCGAAACGCAACCCGGCCAGGAACGCCTCGATGTCGTTAATTGGTGGTACGACCAAAGGAGATTCGAACTCTTTAGATGGTGGTAAAATTGAGTTTAGAGGCGAAGAGCGCGTCGCAATGCGTTGCATTGCTTAAAGGAGAATGGCGCACGCCATTCTCCCGTAAGTAAAAACGGGACCGTTTGGTCCCGTTTTTACGTCATGCCCCCCAATTGGATCCATTTCGAACTTTTAAACCAATAAATTGGAGAGTCCACGCTCTCCAATATCTTGTGCAAAAAGGTGAACGGCGAGCATAATTAGTAGCCTACTATCTCGCTACGAATAAATATAGGACACCCATTCATAACTTGCAACAACGCGTTCCGTGCCGGTTGGCTCTTTCTTAGGCTGATTTTCTTTTGAGGTAATTTCTTTGTGATTGTAGGAAATTCGTGAAGACGATAAATAGTAAAGGAAACGTATGTAATTAGGGGTCAGGAATATTGAACTTCACTAAGCGACCACTGGAAAAATTACATGATAATTAGCCATGTTAATGCTTACAGATTGACAATCAAATAAGGGTATCTTTACGTCTCATTCCGGATATGTCAACACAGCACCTGATACTCAAGAATCACATTCTTTAACCACCGGTTTTCCGCCCCCATATGTTATAATCGGCGCTGGCGCATTCAAGACGCGTCAAAAAGTTCCATCTTCTGTCACTCTTGCGCATTCACTAACTCATGAATAAAAGAGCGAAGCGTTCGACTCCAATTCACAGGTTTAAAATTAGACATGCTATGGGCAGAAAGTAAAATTCAAGAACAACTCATGGAGGAACTGGCCAAGCTGCGCCTGCAGTTGGTTGTGTTGGAAGCATTGGTGAAGCAGGATGGTCTAGTAGCCGATGACTAAAATAAACATAGTTCCGATTCGAAGATGGAAGAGACCCCGGGATGGATTGAACAAACCATAGGGGCAGTCCCAGAGGGCATTGTTGTCCTGGCAGTTACTGTTTGTATCAGACAGATGGCTCATTAGTAAGAAGGAGAAAATATGTCTAACCAATCAGATAAACATTTACGGGGTACTTTGCCCATTGCCGATCGACCTCACACAGGGCTGATCACCTACGACGCC
>PVMK01157029.1_pt1 | contig 17262 bp, 17 predicted proteins | sample 1853481 | NCBI WGS metagenome assembly PVMK01 (sample SAMN08533507, study PRJNA380276) | Marine sediment metagenome, whole genome shotgun sequencing project.
GGATTCCGCTATCCCGGGCGTCGTCAGCACGGTTGAAGAAATTCTGGAAACTGCAGTTGCAACTGTTTACGACCCGCAGAAACCCATGACACGATTCTCCCAGATCATCAAGCATCTTGGCAAAGAGTCGCGCAAGATCATCTCCAGCGGTACTTTCAAGACCTATGCGGCGGTTCTGGCACAGGCTTATGAAACGGTTGCCGGAAAATCCAATTGGGATGTCGAACGGCGTGCTGAGGTCGATGCCCAGTACAACCGGGTCTACGCAGCAATAGCTGACTTCCCGCTGGCCAAAACTGTACCCTTCTTTGATCTGCCGGAAAGCAAAAAGAAAGGTTCAGGCGGACTGCTTTCGATCACCATCAATCCCGGAAACCTGCAAGGGTTGTGACATATGCGTTGCAGTTTGTGCAGATGGCGCGCTGAAGAGCATACGCCAGACAGACGAATTCCAGGAAACACTGGAATCCAACTGGAAACTCTGGCAAAACCTGCCCGAAACCGATGATCAGTACATCAAGATATCAAGCCTGGATGAAGGCATTGGTGTCATGTCGTCGCTTCTATTGAAACAGAGTAACTACCTGTCAATGGTCGGTGGTGATGGCGCATGCATGGGTTGTGGCGAGAAAACCACTATCCATCTCCTGCTTTCAACGGTTAACGCCTTCATGGCTCCGCGTGTTGAAGAACATGTCAAAACCCTGGGCCGCATGATTGATGAACTGGATGAAAAGGCTCACGCTTTACTGGTATCTGAAACCGACCTGGCAGATGTCTCTGCTGATTCGGATGATGTATCTGTTGCGCTCAGCGGTGACAAGAAAGAAAGAGTGCTACTGATCCGTAAAACCATTGAGGAATTAAAAGATCTCAAATGGCGTTATGAGGAAGGTCCGAGTGGCCGTGGCCGCGCGCATCTTGGATTTACAAACTCCACCGGTTGTAGCTCGGTCTGGGGTTCATCATACCCTTACAATCCCTACCCTTTCCCATGGGTGAACCACCTGTTCCAGGACGCACCCTCCGTGGCCGTAGGTATTTTTGAAGGGCATATGCGCAAGATGGCGGATGGCTTTGTCAACGTACGCCGGGCTGAGAAATTGCTGTCCGACTCCTACAATGCCATTGACGACGAGGCGTTTCTCGCTGAATTTGACTGGGAACAGTTCACCGACGAAGAATTTACCCTGTGCCCACCGTTATTTGCAGTAGGCGGTGACGGCGCCATGATGGATATTGGTTTCCAGAACCTGTCCCGTGTGATGGCTTCTAACAAACCGATCCGCGTTGTGGTAGTCGATACACAGGTCTATTCCAACACGGGCGGCCAGGCCTGCACCTCCGGCTTTACCGGCCAGGTGTCTGATATGGCTGAATATGGAGCCGATCAACGCGGTAAGGAAGAGGTTCGCAAGGAATTAGCCCTGATTGCCATAGCTCACCGTGGTGTTTTCGTGATGCAGTCTTCACAGGCAACACCCTCACATCTGATCCAGAATGTGTTGAAGGGCTTGCAGGCAAGACGGCCTGCCCTGTTTATCTTCAATACGCCGTGTCCTCCCGAGTGGGGCATTGCAGATGATGGTGCTCCGGATGCAGCGAAACTCGCACTGGAAAGTCGGGCAGTACCCAATATTGTCTTTAACCCGGACGAAGGCACGACCTTCTCCGAATGTATCGACCTGGAAGGCAACCCTTCTCCGCTGGATACATGGACCAGCTATGAATTGAGCTATCTTGATGAGGAAGGCGAAGAGCAGAAAATGACCTTACCGGTCACGATTGCCGACTGGGCCATGGGTGAAGCGCGGTTCCGCAAACACTTCAAGAAGGCAAAAGACGGCGACGAGTTGATTCCTTTCCATGAGTACCTGGAGATGGACAAGGACGAGCGTGAAGATGAAACAGCTTTCATTTACACGGTTGATGCCGACAGACATCTGGGCAAGGTGACGGTTTCGGAAGAAATTGCACAGCTCGCTGACGAACGTTTGGCTCATTGGGCCCAGCTTAAGGAAATGGCCGGTCTTGATGTTTCAGAAAATATGCGGGATTCGGTAACCGAAGGCATGGCAGACGAACTGGACGCCAAGTTGGCAGCGCTCACTGCCGAGTACGAGGCAAAAATCACCAAGCTGACAACCCAGTATCCATTGTTAATTGCCCGACGGCTTGCAGAAGGCCTGTTAAAAGGCAGTGCCAACGATACCGTCGCACAACTGCTCGAAAAAGCAGAGAGCTGGGATGGTCCTGCATTTGAAGCCCCTGCTGATTTCAGTATTTCAGCACCGATGTCGAATGCAGCTGTACTCGCGCCTGCTGCGGCGGTTACCGCAACACCGGCAACTGCAGTCGCTGCAGCCCCCGCGGCGGCGGATGATGACGATCTCATGGGCAATGAGCCTTATATCGACACCCTGCGCTGTACATCCTGTGATGACTGCCTGAAGATTAACCCCAAGGTCTTTGTATACGATGATGAGCAACAGGCCTTCATCGCCGATGCAAAAGCGGGTACCTTCAAACAGCTGGTGATGGCAGCCGAGGCCTGTCCGGCAGAGTGCATACACCCGGGCGATCCGCTGAATCCAAAAGAGAAAGGCCTGGATAAGCTGATTAAACGTGCCGAACCCTTTAACTGAGCGCCCATGCGAGTATTTCACAAATGAAAGGTTTGCTTAGTTTCAAGCACGGGGTTCATCCTCCGGAGAACAAGGACATTACTTCGGGAATTGCCTCGAAGCGGTTCCCGTTTCCCAAGGAAGTCATTCTGCCCCTGTCTCAGCACATTGGTACGCCGGCGAAAGCCCTGGTTCAAGCTGGCGACCATGTTGAGAGGGGTGATGTGATCGCAGAGGCGACCGGCTTTATTTCGTCAGCCGTTCATGCGACCGCTGCCGGCACCGTGAAGTCGATAGAGCTCTGGCCACACCCCAATGGAAACATGGTTCCGTCAATTCGCATCGATGTGGATCCAAATTCATCGCAGATGCGCAGAAGCCGCATCGTCCCGCGTTGGCAGGACGTTAAAGATGAAGATCTTTCCAAGGAAATTGCCAAGGCGGGAATTGTAGGTCTTGGTGGTGCTGCGTTTCCATCCCACGTCAAGCTGTGTCCACCAAAAGATCAGCCTGTTGAATTATTGCTGATCAATGGATGTGAATGTGAGCCCTATCTCACTTCGGACCACCGGGTGATGCTGGAACAACCGGACAAGGTCTACACCGGCATTCGTATTGCTTTGAAAGCACTGGGTATCACCCGCGCGGTGATTGGCATCGAGGCCAACAAACCTGACGCCATCGAAATAATGCGCAAAACCAAACCTGACGATCTCGATGTCACCATTCAGCCTTTGACGGTCAAGTATCCCCAGGGTGCTGAGAAGATGTTGATCAAGGCCGTCATGGACCGGGAAGTCCCGTCCGGTGCCCTGCCAAGTGCAATCGGCGCCATGGTGCAGAATGTAGCAACCGCAGCAAATGTGGCTGCAGTGTTTGAGACCGGACATCCCTTGATTGAACGCATCATTACGGTGTCAGGTCGCGGTATTCGCAAGCCTGGTAACTGGAAAATACCCTTTGGAACAAAATTGCGCGATGTGATCGAACATTGCGGTGGTTTAACCGAAGATGCAGCCGAAATCGTTTTCGGTGGCCCGATGATGGGTCTGGGTCAGGCCAATCTGGACGTACCTATACTAAAAGCCAACGGTGGCATCCTGATTCTTTCAAAGGATGAGTGCAAACGACAGGATATAATGCCCTGCATACGTTGCGGGAAATGCCTGGATGCTTGCCCTGTGTTCCTGAATCCGCAGTTGATGGGAGTTTTGGCAAAAGCCGAGCATTACGAGGAGCTTGAAACAGAAGCCAATCTTAAAGATTGCATGTTATGTGGTAGTTGCTCGTTTGTCTGCCCTTCCAATATCCCCTTGTCACAACTTTTTGCCATGGCAAGAACCCAAATTAGAAGACTCGCCTCATCATGACCGAATCCAAAATAAAAATTTCAGCCTCGCCACACGTTCGTTCAGTCGATTCGACCATCAAGATCATGTGGTCGGTGGTGATAAGCCTGGTACCTGTGATTGTTGCCTCGATTTATTTCTTTGGTCCAAGCGCCCTGCTCGTCATCCTTGCAAGTGTTGCCGGTTGCCTGATTACAGAACGGTTGCTCGGTTCCACTCCCGGTTCGCTGGCCGACGGGTCCGCAATGATTACCGGTTTATTGCTGGGTTTGACGCTACCGCCAGGCTTCCCCCTGTGGATGGCATTCCTGGGCGGGTTTTTCGGTATGGCTTTCGGCAAGATCATTTTCGGCGGTCTGGGCCAGAATATTTTTAACCCGGCCCTGGTTGGACGTGCTTTTTTGCAAGCAGCTTTCCCCGTAGCAATTACTACCTGGCCGGCGAAATCGACACAATGGTGGTCGCTGCAAGGCGATAATTTCGCCCTGCCCTTCATGAGTCCGGTCGTAGATGCAGCAACAAGCGCAACCCCGTTGGGAAACCTCAAGTTTGGCGATGATCCGGTGATTACACCGGTGCTCGATTTGTTCCTTGGAACAACCGGGGGTTCTGTGGGTGAAACTTCAGCACTGTTAATTTTGATCGGCGGTCTCTACCTGGCCTGGCGGGGGCATTTGAACTGGCATATTCCGCTCAGCATATTTGTTTCCACCTTCGTCGTATCAGGTCTGTTTTATGCGCTGGGTATTTCTCAATTCCCACCGCTGTTCATGCTCTTTTCCGGCGGCATGATGCTGGGTGCCTTCTACATGGCAACTGACATGGTGACCTCACCGATTACCAACAAGGGTTGTTGGTTATTCGGCTTCGGAATTGGTTTCCTGGTGGTAGTAATCCGAATTTGGGGCGGTCTGCCGGAAGGTGTGATGTACTCCATCCTGCTGATGAACGCCCTGGTTCCATTTATAAACCGTGCAACGCAGCCACGCCTGTTTGGGACCTCCGGAAAGAAAAAGAAGGAGGGCGAATCATGAGCGAAGACAGCAAAAATATCGACATCAAGATCGAGGATTCAGCTACGCCCGAGTCGCAAGAGATCCCACCTAAAAAGGAAGTTTCTACCTTCCGCCTGGTAGCTACTCTGGCCGTAGCGGGTGCGCTGGCAGGTTTGTTGATCGTAACGGTTAACCAGCACACAAAACCCATTATTGACAAGTACAAGGCTGAACAGCTTCAAATAGCAGTCTACGAAGTGCTGCCCGGGGTTGAGCGTTATAGCACCTTTTACCTGGTTGACAACGAACTTGCATTGACCCTTCCGGAAGACGCAAAAGAAAGTGAATACAAACGAGCATATGTTGGCTACGATGCCTCCGGTCAGGTCATCGGCGTGGCTATTTCACGTGGCGAACCAGGTTTCCAGGATATTGTTCAAGTCATCTTCGGCTTTGACCCCGCAACTGGCAAGCTTTCAGGTATGAAGATTCTGGACAGTAAGGAAACGCCGGGGCTCGGTGACAAGATTTTCAAAGACATGGCTTTTGTCAGTCAATTTTTCGCCAGTCCGGAAACTCCGCTCTTAGGTGTAAAAATCGGTGCAGGCAAGGGAGAACCAAACGAGATTGATATGATTACCGGCGCCACTATTTCCTCTAAGGTCGTAATCCGTATCATCAACAATGCACTGGCAGAATGGAGGCCGGTACTGGACAAAGGTATTCCACCAGCGCCTGCGGCAACAGAAAAAACTTTGGCAGACAAGGAGGCACCGCAATGAGAACAACGACAGCTTCTCAAGATTTCATCCGCGGTATCTGGAACGAAAACCCGGTCCTGCTCCAGATGCTCGGCCTGTGCCCTGCGCTGGCTGTAACCAACAGCGTCGCGAACGCCCTGGCCATGAGCGCGGCAACCTTTTTTGTGATTTGCTGCTCTTCCATACTAATATCGGCATTCAAACAATTTATCCCCCACGAAGTTCGTATTTCTGCGTACATCCTGGTGATCGCAACCTTTGTTACGCTGGCTGACATGCTTTTACAGGCCTACGCACCTGCACAACATAAAGAGCTTGGCGCATTTATAGCCCTGATTGTTGTTAACTGCATGATCCTGGGACGACAGGAGGCTTTCTCCGCCAAGAACAATGTTTTCCGCTCCCTGCTCGATGCCATGGGAACGGGCATTGGTTTCACCATCGCCCTGGTGATGATGGGCGCTTTTCGCGAGATGCTGGGAACCGGCAGCTTCCTGGGATTTTCGTTATTTGGTCCAAACTTTGAGCCATGGGTCATCATGGTTCTTCCGGCGGGCGGATTCCTGACCCTCGGCTTTATTTTGCTGGCGATGGGATACTTCGAGCAACGTAAGAAAGCGAAAGATGCACTGACAGCGGAGGCAACATCATGAATGACCAGTCGCTGTTCTCAATCTTGTTTTCTGCCATGGTGGTCAACAACTTCACCCTTGCCATGTTCCTGGGTCTGTGTCCTTTCATGGGCGTATCCGCGCGGGTGGAAACAGCGCTGCGTATGGGGTTGGGCAATATTTTTGTACTGGTGCTGACCGCGATCAGTGCGTGGGTACTCAATACCTACATCCTCGAAACGGCACCCTACCTTCGCATCATCTCTTTTATTATCGTCATTGCATCACTGGTGCAAATCGTGGAGATGGCTATCAAGAAGCTTTCACCCACCCTGTTTCGGCAGTTGGGAATTTTCCTGCCACTGATGACAACCAACTGTGCCATTCTGGGCCTGGCGATATTCCAGACCAACCGTGGTTATGATTTCTTACAGGGACTGACTTTTGCCATCGGCGCAGGACTCGGTCTGACGCTGGCACTGGTGCTGATGGCCTCCATTCGTGAAACCATAGAGTTTTCAGATGTGCCCAATATAGCCAAAGGTACCGGCCTGGTGCTGATCATCGCGGGCACGCTTTCTATGGCATTCATGGGCTTTGCTGGGTTATTGTAGACACCATGGAAAACTTCATTGCACCATTGCTTCTTTTCATTATGCTGTTTGTGGGCTTTGGTCTTTCGCAACGTGGCAAACAAAGTTCCGGTGGCTGTGGAAATTGCTCAGGCAGTTGTTCCGGTGAGTCCGAATGCTCAACCAGGGATAAACCCGGCCATTAATATTTGGGGCCAGAACAAAGACTTCGAAGTCCGGAAGGAGGATAGCCTTCCTTATCGGCACAGGGTTTTAACGCTGACCTCAAACATCACCTTAATCATTGTTTGCCTGATCCTGTTGGCTGCCTGCCAACGGGATCAGGAACAAAGCGCCGAATTATTCGTTTTCGGCACAATCATCGAAATAAAACTCTGGGGCGCTTCTCCCGAAGAGGCAAGTCATGCATTCTCGGAACTGCAACAAATGTTCCAGGGCATGCACCGGGACTGGCATGCCTGGGAGCCTGGCCGGCTAACAAACATCAACAATGCCTTCGCCCAGGGGCGCCCGGCAACCGCCGATAAGGACATCGTAGAGATGGTTAGGCGTTCGCAACAGATCGAAGCCAGCACCGGCGGTCGTTTCAACCCGGCGATTGGAGAATTGGTCCGCTTGTGGGGCTTTCATACCTCCGATTACCCGATCACGGGCCCTCCCCCGTCACAGCTTCAAATAAGCGAAATCCTGGAGCAAAAACCTTCCAGCACCGACATTCATATCAATGGTCTTGAATTGCGTTCTGACAACCCTGTCGTGCAACTGGATTTTGGTGGCATCGCCAAGGGTTACGCCGTGGATCTGACTATCGCCCATCTACGCGAATTGGGTATTAGTAACGCGATTGTAAACGCCGGGGGCGATCTGCGCGCCATAGGCAGTCACGGTGACCGGCCCTGGCGTGTAGCTATCAGAAAACCCGGCGGAGGTAATATTGGATCTGTTCAGGTGAATGGTGATGAAGCAATATTCACTTCGGGTAACTATGAACGCTTCCGGCAGGACAAGACAGTACGTTATCCACACATCCTTGATCCCAATACCGGCTGGCCGGCGAAAGATATTGCATCTGTCACCATCATCACCGATGAAGGTTTACTGGCAGATGCTGCAGCAACAGCCTTAATCGTTGCCGGCCTTGAGCATTGGCCCAAAGTGGCACGTGCGCTTGATCTGGACCAGGTGGCGGTTGTGGATGAAGCCGGCACGGTCTACCTGACACCGGAAATGGAGAAGAGAATACAATTCTCGGGCGATGCAAACCGGGTAATTGTCGGGGTCAATTCAAGCCAATAAGAAAAGCCATATTATCGAACAAGCAAGATAAGTGCCCCGGACTCCAGTGGGAAATACCGTGAACAAAAATATTATTCCCTTTGAAAATTGAAATCAGAGTGAAAACTATACTGGGGCCGCCAATCGCTGGTGACCCTTTTCTGGCAGGAATTGGGTGAATATCTGAGTAGGCAAGTTTCTAATGTATTATCATCTGTGGCTGAACTTGAATATTTTTCATGCAGACAGGAGGTCAGCATCATGTCCAAAAGCCATAAAGTTCTTTCCATTGTCACGTTAATTTTGGGTACGTTCCTTTTCACCACAACGCTACAAGCAGACCCACATAACAACAAAAATAAGACCAGTAAGGCCAACAAAGAAGAAAAGGTGGACAAGATCGACTTCAATGTCGATGTCAGCCTTTCCGGGATGGTGACTGCAGGTATCAGTATCGGAGATGCTCGCAAGCTGGCTACCAGACATGGAATAACAGGAGGCAAGCCCTTGCCACCGGGAATACGTAAGAATCTCGCGCGTGGCAAGCCCATGCCTCCGGGGATTCAAAAAACACGGATGCCGGGTTCATTTATTAATGAATTGCCATACCATGAGGGCTATGAGTGGCAGCAGGCAGGTACAGACCTGGTACTAATTATCACGGGCAGCCTTGTGATATCCGACATTTTAGAAGGCGTTTTCAACTAAACGTTCATAACGTTTTTCAAAATACTGGCCCGTCAATCGGGTCAGTATAACAATGATGATTTCACTCTATTATGTATATTACAGTTGAATCAATCTGCACTGGTCCCGAGTGTTTGATCCATATTCTGGACTGCGACTAACCCACCAAAAACAGTCGTTTTAACAGTCAAAATCCTGTCCTGAACACGTCTTTAGTCGCGTCAAAAACATCGTCATTTTTTGTTAATAAAATCGAAATAAATAGTGATCTAGATCAGTTAAAAAGTGGTATTTACATGTTCTACTCAGCCCATATTATATTCATTCTAATTCCATCAAATACACCAGTAGGGATGCCGAAAATGAGAGGATATAGTTGGTGCTGCAGTGTGATTTTTTTTGATTCAGAGTGTATGCGCCATGAAGAATATTGAACATTTCATAGGCGATCTGTTAACAAACACTGGCGATTCCCCGAATCAGTTACTACAACATCTTTGTAAAATTCAAAGCCACTATTCCCATATACCTGAAGAGGCTTTGCAATTACTGACCGACCGATTGCATATTCCACCGGTGCAGATCATATCAGTCGTTTATTTCTACTCTTTTCTGCACATGAAGGCCCGTGGTGAATTCGACATTCGTTTCAGCGATAACATCACCGACCGGATGCTTGGCAACCTGCCCCTGCTCGAAAGCCTGTGCAAAAAACTGGGTGTCAAACCCGGTGTACCCAGGGCTGATGGACGGGTAACAGTTGCCCTGACCTCCTGTACGGGGATATGCGATCAGGGCCCGGCTTTACTGGTCAACGGCATGGTGATCTCACGCTTGAACGAGGAGCGAATTCACAAAATTGTCGGCCTGATTGAAGCCGCCATTCCCATAACGAACTGGCCAAAGTCATTCTTTGTTGTGGAAGACAATATTCAGCGTCAGGACATGCTGCTTTCACAGGGCATCATAGGCGGCAGCGCCATCGGCTCCCTGGTCGTCAAGGGTGGTGATGCGATGCTCGACTGGCTGGACAGTTCCGGCTTGCGTGGTCGCGGCGGCGCTGGGTTCAAGACCGCGACCAAGTGGCGTATGTGTCGTGATGCAAGCGCCGATGAACACTACGTCGTTTGTAATGCCGATGAGGGTGAACCAGGAACATTCAAAGACAGAATTCTGCTCAACAGTTATGCCAAATGTGTCTTTGAAGGCATGACTTTATGCGCGGGTATCATCGGTGCAAGAAAAGGCTTTCTCTATCTTCGCGGTGAATACCTTTACATGCGCAAAATGCTGGAAAAAGAACTGCAGAAAAGACGGGATACCAACTGCCTGGGAAAAAATATTCTTGGCAAGCAGGGTTTTGACTTTGATATCGAGATCCACATGGGTGCTGGCGCTTATATCTGTGGTGAAGAATCTGCCCTTATCGAGTCGCTGGAAGGTAAACGTGGCATTCCGCGCAACCGACCGCCCTTCCCCGTCACCTGCGGTTATAAAAACCAGCCCACCGTGGTGAATAATGTTGAGACTTTTGTCGCAGCAGCGAGGATTGCAGTATTTGGGGCCGACTGGTTCCGTTCCGTGGGCACTGAAGATTCCACTGGGACCAAGCTGCTGAGTGTCAGCGGTGATTGTGAGCGACCAGGTATTTATGAATATCCGTATGGCGTTACCATCCGGCAGGTTCTCGAGGATTGCGGTGCAAAAGACACACAGGCCGTGCAGATCTCCGGTGCCGCAGGTTCGACGATTCCACCGCAGGAATTTTACCGTCAAATCGCCTTTGAAGATGTACCGACAGGTGGCTCATTCATGATCTTCAACCAGAAACGTGACCTGTTGGAAATGGTGGATAACTTCACCCGGTTTTTCGCTCACGAGAGTTGTGGTTTTTGTACACCTTGTCGCATAGGTGGAACGCTGATGAAAAACCTGGTTAACAAAGTCATTGTGGGCCATGCCACTAGCTACGATATTGCGGAAATGGAGAACATTGGGCTGGTCATGCAGAAAACTGCGCATTGCGGACTGGGATCTACGGCACCAAATTCGGTGCTCGATACCTTGCACAAATTTCCCGGCATTTATTCTAAACGCCTGCTTAACAGGAGTTATGAGCCGGCCTTTGATCTGGATGCCGCTCTTGATGTCTCCAGGCATATCACCGGACGTGATGATGAAGCCGCTCACATTAGGTACGAAAAATGAGCACTGTAAAAATATTCAAACTGGATGGCAAAGATATACCCTTTGAGGACGGCGATACCGTCATGGACGCTGCCTTAAGGGCCGGCGAGTACATCCCGCACCTGTGCCATAACCCGGATTTTCCGCCGCATGGCAGTTGCCGTGTTTGTGTTGTTGATGTGAATGGCCGACACATGTGCTCATGCACCCTTCCAGTTGCTGAAAACATGGACGTGGATAACAGTTCAGATGCCATTATGGATAAGCGGCGAACGCTGTTGCAGATGTTATTTGTCGAAGGCAATCACACCTGTCCTGCCTGTGAAAAAAGTGGCGCCTGCCAGTTACAGGCCGTGGCCTACAACACAGGCATGATGAGCCCGCACTTCCCACACTTTTTTCCCAAGCGGTCCATTGATGCATCGCACCCAGACCTGGTTTTCTATTTCAATCGCTGCATATTGTGTGGCTTATGTGTGCGTGTCAGCCAGGATGTTGACAAGAAGTCCGTATTCTCAATCAGCGGACGGGGCATCAGCACCAAGATGATTTTCAACTCGCCCAGTGGCAAGGCCGGTGACAGTGAACTGGCAATAACCGACAAAGCGGTGTCCGTTTGTCCGGTGGGTGCCATATTGCCCAAACATCTTGGTTACGAAGTTCCCATTGGTGAGCGTTTATATGACACCAAACCCATTAGCGTTGTGGGCGATGTGGCTTCACATATTTCTGCAAAAAAACCTGTTATGAACGATGGCCCCAATGATTGATGCCAACATGAAAGAAACCGTAAAAAAAGACAAGCTGATCGTAGCCACCGCAGCATTGTGCGGCTGCTTTGGTTGTCACATGTCCTTGCTGGATATTGACGAACGTATCCTCACACTGGTAGAGCTAATCGAGTTCGATCGCTCACCACTGACCGACATCAAGACTGTGGGCAAATGCGACATCGGATTGATTGAAGGCGGCGTTGCAAATGCCGAAAATGTGGAGGTTCTACGCGAGTTTCGCAACAACTGCGACATCCTGGTAGCGGTTGGTGCCTGTGCGGTAAATGGTGGTATCCCGGCCATGCGCAACCAGTTTGATTTGAAGGAATGCCTCGAGGAAGTTTATATCCACGGTATAGGTGTGGAAAACCCGCATATCCCCAATGACATAGAAATCCCGTTATTGCTCGACAAGGTTCACCCGATACATGAGGTGGTCAGGGTTGATTATTTCCTGCCCGGTTGCCCGCCTTCGGCAGATACGTTCTGGACATTTCTTACCGAACTGATTGCGGGTAATGAAATCACTTTTCCTTACTCATTGATACATTACGACTAGACCAGCAAAGAGAAAACAAGATGTCGTCAGCACTGGAGACAGCAAAACTCCCTGAAGAAATGACACGCATCGTCATTGACCCCCTGACACGTGTCGAAGGACATGGCAAGGTCACACTATTGCAGGGTAAAAACCGGAACATCCGACAGGCACGCCTGCACATTACCGAATTCCGTGGCTTTGAAAAATTCATCCAGGGAAGACCATACTGGGAGTTGCCGGTACTGGTGCAGCGTTTGTGCGGTATTTGTCCGGTAAGTCATCACCTGGCTGCTGCAAAAGCTACAGACATGATCGTGGGTGCGGTTGAACTTACACCAACCGCAGAGAAAATTCGTCGCCTGATGCATTTCGGCCAGACACTGCAATCCCACGCCCTGCACTTCTTCCACCTGTGCTCCCCCGACCTGTTGTTTGGCTTTGATGATGATGTACGCCACCGCAACATTGTGGGTGTGATTGAAGACAGCCCGGAGATCGCAGTACAAGGGGTTATGTTGCGCAAATACGGGCAGGAAGTCATTCGTATCACCTCGGGCAAACGCATCCACGGTACCGGAGCCATTCCCGGTGGTATTAACAAGTCCTTAAGCAAAAGAGAAATCCGCTACCTGCAGGATGATGTCGCGAAGATGATCGGCTGGGCGCAGGAAGCCGTCGAACTGATCAAAAAGATCTTTTTTGAACAATACGATTACCACCTGGCGTTTGGGAGTATTGAAAGCAACATGATGAGTGTGGTGCGCGAAGACGGTGCATTCGAACTCTATCATGGCGGCCTGCGGGCACGGGATCAAAAAGGCAATTCCATTTTCGATCATGTCGATTACCGAAATTACGAAGCTTATATTCATGAAAGTGTAAAAGACTGGAGCTATATGAAATTCCCGTTTATCACCTCCCTGGGAGAGGAGAACGGCTGGTATCGTGTCGGCCCGCTGGCGCGGATTAATAACTGTGATTTTATCTCAACGCCGTTAGCGGAAGCGGAACGAATCGAATTCATGGCGATGGGCAATGGTCTGCCCATACAGTCAACCCTGGCTTATCACTGGGCACGGCTGATCGAACTCTTACACTGTACTGAAGCCATCGCTGAGTTATTATGCGACCCCGATCTCATTGGCAAAGATTTGCGCCACATGGGTGAATTACAATGTTGCGGCACCGGCGTTATCGAAGCGCCCCGTGGCACCCTGTTCCATCATTATGAAATTGATGATCAGGGCATCGTGACAAAAGCCAGCCTGATCGTATCGACCACCAATAACAACCAGGCGATGAATGAGTCGATCCGCAAGGTGGCTAACCAGTATCTTGATGGAAACCGGCTGACCGAAGCACTGCTTAACCAGGTCGAGGTCGCCGTACGTGCTTACGACCCGTGCCTGTCATGTGCAACACATGCGATAGGCAAGATGCCAATGGAACTAAACCTTCTCAATGAAAAGGATGAATTGATAGATCGCCTTGAGAAAAGAGTAACCGGCCAGATCAACAGAACCATTTAACAGTACACCATGCCTGCACCTGTTCTGATATTGACCTATGGCAACCCGTCACGCGGTGATGATGCGCTCGGTCCGGAAATGTTCGAGTTGCTTGAACAATTTAAGCTGGAAACAGGCCTGCTGGATAATGTTGACCTGTACACCGATTTCCAGCTGCAGATTGAACATGCCGTCGATCTCGAAGACCGTCAATACGTGTTATTCATCGATGCCAGCGTATCCTGCGCAGAACCCTTTGAATGTCACCCTTTGCATGCGGATCGGGATGACAGCTTTACCACCCATGCCATGAGCCCGGCCTCTGTATTGGCTGTGTACAAACAAATCAATCACCGCGAACCACCTCCCGCCTACCTGCTCACGATCCGGGCCTACGAATTTGGTCTTGGCAAAGCGATGAGTGTGCAAGCAAAAACAAATCTACAAAAGGCCTACCGGTATATCATAGAAAAAGACCGTTTGGATGCGGTGACGGGACTAATGTTGCCAACGGTGCAATGAATTCACGCTGAGACAATTCCACAGCAATAATCCGATAATTATGCTGCCCGCCTTTAGTACATGCTCAAGAAAATTGACCTTAAGCCCGCTATTTAAGAACAACATGTGATATAAATAAAGCATTCTCATGAACCGTGGGAAGGATCAGTTCATCTGTACTCTTTCCTGCCCAAACCAGGGGGAAAACTATATGGCTCACGTCGCAATTATAGGTGCCAACATTGGCGGACTGCCTGCCGCTTACGAAATTCAGGAAATATTGCAAAAAGATACACCGGGAGAGCATAAAGTTACCGTGGTATCGAACACACCTGACTTCAGTTTTGTACCATCTAACCCCTGGATTGGAGTGGGCTGGCGCAAGCGTGCGGATACCGGTTTCTCACTTGAAGGTCCTTTGCAAAACAAGGGCATCAACTTTATTCACAGCGCAGTCACTGAAATCAAACCTGATGACAATAAGCTGATACTGGAAAACGGTGAAACTGTCGACTATGACTACCTGGTCATTGCAACCGGTCCTGCTCTCGCATTCCACGAAGTGGAAGGTCTGGGCCCTGAAGGCCATACACAGTCCATCTGCACGGTAGCCCATGCTGAAAAAGCCTGGGAAGCCTGGCAGGAGTTCACCAAAAACCCCGGCCCTATCGTAGTCGGCGCAGTCCAGGGTGCGTCCTGTTTCGGTCCTGCCTACGAATACGCAATGATCATGGATACTGACCTGCGCAAGCGTAAACTCCGTGACCGTGTACCCATGACCTATGTAACCTCTGAACCCTATGTCGGCCATCTTGGTCTGGGTGGCGTTGGCGACTCCAAGGGTCTGTTGGAATCGGAATTTCGTCAACGGCATATCAACTGGATTACCAATGCGAAGGTAGACCGTGTTGAAAAAGGTAAGATGTTTGTCCTCGAGCACAATAACGAGGGCGAGGTTATCAAGGAGCACGAACTCGCCTTCAATTATTCGATGATGCTGCCCGCTTTCCTCGGTGTCGACGCTATCAACAACGTCGGCGAAGACCTGGTAAACCCGCGCGGTTTCGTCAAGGTTGACGACTACCAGCGCAACCCCAAGTGGAACAACATTTATTCCCTGGGTGTTTGCATCGCGATACCACCCGTGGAGGTAACTCCGGTTGCTACCGGCACACCGAAAACCGGCTACATGATCGAATCCATGGTTGCTGCCACTGCGCACAACATATCCAATGACATCAAGGGCAATACACCGGAAACAGTGGCCACCTGGAATGCCTTCTGCCTGGCAGATATGGGCGACACTGGCGCAGCGTTTATTGCCGTGCCACAGATCCCGCCACGCAATCTCACCTGGGCCAAGAAAGGCAAGTGGGTCCATTGGTCGAAGGTGGCATTTGAGAAGTACTTCATTTACAACATGAAACGAGGTACCACCGAGCCCCTGTTCCAGAAGTTGGCGCTGAAGGTAATGGGGCTTAATCGCCTTAAAGATTAGTTTATAAGTCTTAATGAAGAGGGCAGGTATCAGTGCCTAACCCCTTTTTTGGTATCACATCCTGGAGTATGTTGACGGTTTCCAAAAAAAAGAACCATGCTTTATATCAATGACAAGATTAGTATTGCCGATGATGAGATCGAACTCAGCGCTATCCGTGCACAAGGTGCGGGCGGGCAAAACGTCAATAAAGTGTCTTCAGCAATCCACTTGCGCTTTGACATAGGAGCGTCCTCATTGCCCGTTGTCGTCAAGCAACGCCTGTTGCAAATAAGTGACCAGCGTATCACCGCCGATGGCGTGGTCATCATCAAGGCACAGAATCACCGTACCCAGGATAAGAACCGTGCCGAAGCACTTTCAAGACTGAATGACCTCGTAAAAAGCGCACTGCGGGTAGCGCGTAAACGCATTCCAACACGACCCGGCCGCGCTGCTAAAGAGAGACGATTGGATTCAAAGAAGAAACGCGGTTCGTTGAAAAAATTGCGTGGTAAACCATACGACTGACATTTTTGGTCGGTTTTTCTGACATATTTGGGCAATTGTGAAAATTTCCAGTTAAAGTCCATTTTTTGATACATATTCTATAATACTGTTTTTATTGATTATTAATTATTAATTTATATTTTTTGAATTTAAGAAACCATTCCGGTGCGATTCTTGCATGTATATTCAGTACCTGATAACTCTAGTGGAACAATCAGATTTTAATGAGCTAGAAATTTATACGGACAAAAGGGTAGATATAAAACGATAGATTTTAAATCACGAAGTTAACCTGAAACCAGGGAGGGAAATCATGTTAATACTTACAAGACGGATAGGGGAAAAACTCGTGATTGACGAGAATGTGGTCGTCACGATACTGGCTGCCAAGGGAAGTCAAATTCGAATTGGTATTGAAGCGCCACGCGATGTGTCAGTACACCGCGAAGAGATTTTTCAAAGAATATTGGATGAACGTAAGGCGTTAAACGGTACTCACCATAGTTAAGCCATTCACTTCAATATCAGCCCTTAGCAACAGGTCGATAATCGTAACGGCTTCGAGTTTTTCACAGCCATCGGCCAAAGGTACAAGTACACCTGTCATGTTCAATTCTCCTTTTTCACTTGCCTGTCATGGAGTGTCTGGTCAACGATATTTTCGCAGGTACGCCCATTCAAAGTAGCGCTTGGCCCAGTGCAGGAGCAACATGGATGGCAATATGAAATTGCGCTTCTCAGTGCGTAAAACCAGCATGCCCTTGTCGCGACTGTCAATTATGCATAGCAGTTCTGCCTTGAAGGACTGGCTTACGGGCTTGCCAGCCAACTCTGCCACCAGGTTGACGACGGCTGCTTCGGCCTGCAGGT
>PVMK01175860.1_pt1 | contig 17260 bp, 15 predicted proteins | sample 1853481 | NCBI WGS metagenome assembly PVMK01 (sample SAMN08533507, study PRJNA380276) | Marine sediment metagenome, whole genome shotgun sequencing project.
CCGTAGCCAACTCGTCGCTCTGCCCACCCGACAGGAAGACGATCCCGGGCATCTCTTCGGGGACGGTCTTTCGGAAACACGCGAGCGTCGCCTCCGCCACTTCTCGAACACTCGCCTGCGTCGGGCAGGTGCTCCCCGAAAGGACCATGTTCGGCTTGAGGATGATCTCGTTCAGCGGTACGCGCTGGTCTCGGAGTTCGGCGAAGACCGCCGTGAGCGCGTTCTCCGTCACCTCGTGACAGCGTTCGATCGTGTGCGAACCGTCCATGATCACTTCCGGTTCGACGATCGGAACCAGATCGCCCTCGACGCAGAGTGCCGCGTAACGGGCCAGGGCGTGGGCGTTGGCGTGAATGCTGCCCTCGCTCGGAATGCCGTCGCCGATATTGATCACAGCGCGCCACTTCGCGAAACGCGCCCCGAGTTGTCGGTACTCGGCGACGCGTTCCCGCAGTCCGTCGAGCCCCTCGGTCACTTTTTCGCCGGGGGCAAACGGGAGATCTTTCGCTCCCTTATCGACCTTGATGCCGGGCAGGATTCCCTTGCTGCTGAGCAGTTCGGGGACGGCGACCCCGCTCGAGGTCTTTTGGCGGATGGTTTCGTCGAACAGGATCACGCCGCTGATGAATTCTTCGGCGCCCTCGGTGGTGAAGAGCATCTCGCGATAGGAGAGTCGATTCTGCTCGGTGGATTCGGCATTGATCGAATCGAATCGCTTCTTGATGGTCGGCGCGCTTTCGTCAGCTGCGAGAATTCCCTTGCCGGGGGCCACAATGGCCCGCGCGATATTGGCTAGTTGAGACACGGTTTTTTCCTTTCGCTGCTGTGTTCAGTCACTCCTCGGCCGATTGGCCGGGCGTCTGGAATTTCGGAACCGGGCTTCTCCGAATCATGGGTGCCGAAGGCCCAACGTTTTGGCTGCTGATCTCCGGTCTGGGTGGTGCGGCAGAGAGGATTCGAACCTCTCCACCGGTCTGTAACCGTTTGAAAATGTTTAGCAAAAATTCTCATTATTCGTCCAGAAACAAGCCAGCAACAAGATTTCCTCCTTGGGCCTAGCTCTTTGCGTCATCGACCAGCGACGCCAGCACATTTACAACCTTGTCTCGGCGTCGGTCCTGCTCGCTGTCGTATCGCTCCATCATGTCCCGGCTGGCCCACCGGCACTGCTCCACGATGTCGTCTACGGCGAGTCCAGCCTTTCTCAGAGCCGAAATCTGAGTGTGCTTCATCGACTTGTATACGGGGACCCAGGGGAGGCCCAGGCGGCTTAGAGCGGACTTCCATGTATCGCTGAGGGCATCGTCGGTCCACAGGTCGCCCTTCGCCAGGCAGGTCTACCGAACTCGCGATCTCGCGAAGGCAGATGTCTTCGAGTACATCGAAATGTTCTACAATCGAACCCGACGTCACAGCCATCTTGGCGGCGTCAGTCCCGAGGCGTTTGAAACCGCCTCAAATCGCGGCCTCTAAACGTCCACGAGATCGGGGGAAGTCCAGCTAGCCTCCAAAGCGTCCACGGTTTTGGGGGAAGTCCACACCTGTTTCTTCCTGAGTTGTTCGATCCTTGTTGCTCTTCTTGGGTTGTGAAAGCGTTCGATGTAGTCGAAGACATCCGCCCGCGTTTCTGACCGCGTGCGATACTGGCGCTGGTTGACGCGCTCTCGCTTGAGCAGGCCAAAGAAGCTTTCCGCCGCCGCATTGTCCGCGCAGGTTCCGACAGCACTCATGCTGCTTCGAATCTGATGCCCTTGCAGGAATCGCTGATACTCGTCACTGCTGAACTGGCAACCGCGGTCCGAGTGGAGAATCACCGGGCTTTGATCCGTGCGTTGCCATAGCGCCATCAACACGGCTTGGAGCACGTCTACATCAAACCACGTACTCCTCAACTCAACGGCAAGGTCGAGAGGTCGCATCGAACCGACAAGGAGGAGTTCTATCAACTGCTCTGCTATCGCGACGACGTCGATCTCGGGAAGAAACTGGCGGCCTGGGAAGGCTTCTACAATTACGATCGACCGCACCGCGCGCACAGTGGAAAAACGCCATACGAAGTGCTGCGAGAGAAGCTACGCTAGAGGATAACGTCCGGCTTGATTCGTAATATCACAAGTCTCCGCGGTTCGAAGCTTCCCGATGAGCTGCTCTGCCGTGTGACGTTTCCCGCCCAGTGGCCTGCTCCTCACTCGATCCGAAGCAAGACCTGAAGAGACATGCCGGATCGATCTCAGGGGGGTAGGTCAATGACTCGGACGTCTCCTTCTTCGACATCGCGACTGGCCAACAGCTATCGCAGGGCGAGTCATGAGCCGCACGTTCATCCGGGATTGCGCGCCTCGTTTCCGCCGCCGCGTGACTACTCGATGGATTGAATCGCGAGAATTGCGGCGTCGCGGATTTCCTCGTCGTAATCCTCGACGAGCAGTTCGAGGTCGGGGATTGCGGAGACGTCGTCGACGTCCGCGAGGGCTTCGATGGCCGCAAGCACGACGTCGCGGTCGGCATCGGAGAGCGCCAGAACCAGGGGCTCCACGGCCTCCGGGGAATCGAATTCGCCCAGACGTTCCGTTGCTGCGATCCGGACGTTGCGATCGGGGTCTTCCGCGAGGAGCGTGACTAGGCGCTGGAAGCGCTCCTCACCCTCCGCTCCCTCGCCGAAAATGGGCAATAGGGAAACGGCGTCGGCGCGCACCAGCGGGTCGGGCTCGTCGAGCTGTACGAGCAACTGCGGCTCCGCGGCTTCCGCCCGAGCGACGTCCTGCTCGCGCATTCGCTGCTTTTCTTCTGGGCTCATCGCCGCCAAGCGCGCGCGCACCTTCTCGAGAAGCTCTCGTCCCTCTCGGTTGGTTTCGGGCGGCGGTGCCGCTGCGACTGCCGCCGTCGCCACGACGATCACTGGCGGGCCGACCGTAAGCTCTCGGACGACGTGCGAGCCCTTTTCTGCGACGAAGTCGAATTCGAGGCTGTAGTGCACGCCCACCAGCAGGCTGGCGAGCGCCTCGCCCAGCGGGGCGTCTTCGATGCGGAGCGTCATTGCCCGTCGCTTCAGGTCTCCCCTGAGGAGCTCAAAGCGCGCCTTCTGGGCGAGCTGCTCCAAGATCGCCCAGCGCTGCGCACCGTTGCTGCGCACGCTGACCAGACCATTGTCCAATGCGACCCAAGCGGTACCGGGCGCGGGGAGCGGCGGCTCGACCGCGGGCGCTACTTCGACCGCGGGTGTGCGGACGACCTCGTCTGCTTCTTCCGGACGACACGCAGTCTCGAGAAGAAGCGTTCCAGCCAGGAGTGCTGCGCCCATAGCCGCGTGTCGGTTCACTCGGTGCATCGCAGGCATCCTCCTCGCGCTGCGCTCAACATGCGCGGAACAACTTGGCCCGGATCCAGCGGTCGAAGGGCCATCGGCTCTGGTGTGCGGGCTTCCACGCCCAGAGCCGAGCGCTCGTGATCGAGACTGCCTTGCCGATCGGTCAAGTCTATGTCGGACCCGGCGTCACGTCATGTCGTCGGCGTCGCAGTCGGCGTGGCCGTCGTTGTGGCCGTAGGCGTCGCCGTGGCCGTTGGCGTCGCGCTCGGCGTGGCCGTCGGCGTCGCAGTCGGCGTCGCAGTCGGCGTCGCAGTCGGTGCGGCGGTCGGTGTCGCAGTCGGCGCGGCGGTCGGTGTCGCAGTCGGTGCGGCGGTCGGTGTCGCAGTCGGTGCGGCGGTCGGTGTCGCGGTCGGTGCGGCGGTCGGTGTCGCGGTCGGTGCGGCGGTCGGCGTCGCAGTCGGTGCGGCGGTCGGTGTCGCAGTCGGCGCTGCACATTCACCGAAGACTTCGCAGCAATTCGCGGGGTTCACGTCTGTTTCGCAGATCTGGTGGCAGGCAACCTTGAAATCGTCGCTCCGGCAGGCGTCCAGAAGGTCACTCTTGAATATCCTGATGAGAGCACTGAAATCCTTCTTCTCACCCCTGATGGAGTCCTTGCAACCCTTCGGGTCGGGAGTCGTGTTGCAGAGAATCCGGGAAATCGCGTCGATCCCGCCTCGTTCGTCCCTCATGGCCAATATGAGTTTGTTTGACAATTGCCTGCAGCTAGTTACCGCACGGCGGCAGGAACGTTCGCAGTCGTCCTCCGAGGGATCGGAATCCGAGATCCTGTCAACGCTATAGCCGATCAAGTCGAAAAGATATTCGAAGACCTCGTCTTCTGCTTCGCTACAGACAACGGCTTGGGCAGAGGCCGGTTCGCCGAACGAAATACCCAACAGCAGGAACGCTGTGATTGTGGATGCCAAGCGAAATTTCAGGGTCATCTGATGTCCCCATTAATCGATTCAACGATTCCGACTTTCTGGTTTGTGAACGAAGCCACTCGCTTCGATCGATGCATCGGCTGATTGTCAAAGGGGCAGTGGTGGTTGTCAACTTTTTCTTGAGTCAAGGACAGGTTTTTTTGTCATGTTCATCTCGCCCGAATGGACGTAGCATTCCCCTAAAACCGTAGCGAGTACCCCCTCCGTATCAAGAGACAAATTGCCCCATACTGGTGTTTAATCAATAGAGACAGCGCCGTTTAGAGACGAGCAAAAAAACTGAGGCGTCTAAAATTTCAATCCTCTTGATAGCTACGACTAGTCGCACTGCGCAGTGCGGTGGTTTCGCTACACACTTCAGCGCCACTTAACGGAATGCTTCTTATCGGGAATTGCCGAAAACTCAGCTTAAGCGCCTATCGACGAGTAGTTATCCGACGGGGAAAGAACTTGGAGGCGTTGTTGAGCGTTCGAACGGACAAGAGGCACCGAGCTATCGCGAACTCAATGCGACAGGATCTCTCCGATGCAGGGGAGGGCTCAGTTTAGGATCTGCGGTGCAGCTAACGGCGGTCGAAATCTCGGGCCCACGTTCACAACGCATTCACAAATATTTCGCAATTAGAGACTCTAGGTAACTGAAATTGCGACATGATGGCGCGGGTTCGATTCCCGGCTCCGGCGCTTCGCCCACTAATTGATCGAAACGACCCGATATGATCGGTTCAGACGAAAACCTCAATGATTTCGCGGCACGTATCTCCTTGCCAACGTGGGGGCCGCCGGTTCGCGGCCGAGCTTCGCTCGGCTAGCGCTTAGCGGGCGAAGCCCGCCTGCGAGCCCGGTCTCGCATGATAGGCGCAGCGCTCGGGCCGGGTGATCGGTCGCAGCTTCGTGACGCCCTGAGAAACACGCCAGCAACAATCTCGTGATAGTGTAAGCACTAGTATTCATTGAGGAAAGGTGGTGCGGCAGAGAGGATTCGAACCTCCACGAGGTTGCCCCCGCCAGCCCCTCAAGCTGGTGCGTCTACCAATTTCGCCACTGCCGCGTGGGACGAGCGCGCTGAGAATACCGAACGCTGGGATTGCGACCAATTCAGGGGGTCGCGTCGGCCTCGTTCGCGTCTTCTTCAATGAACTCATCGAGAGCCGCGCCGTCGCCGGTCGCGTCCATCGGGTCAGCTTGTGGAGCCCCCGCGTTCGTCTCTTCCGGCATCACGGCGCCCAGGTCCTCGAAGGGGGCTTGCTCGCTGGTCTCGACTTCGCCATCGACTAAACGCTCGCCGGCTTGTTCTGTCAGGAGGTAAGAGAGCGACAGGCTGGTCAACATGAAGACCGTCGCGCAGATCTTGGTGAGCAGCGTGAGGAAATTGCCCGCGCCACGGCTTCCAAAAACCGTCGAACTCGCGCCACCGCCGAACACGGCACCCATTTCGGCCCCCTTGCCCCGCTGCAGCAGGACCACGGCGATCAGGAAAAAACATACGATGACGTGCAGGACGGTCAGAGCTGAAATCATTGGTTCCTCTGGCTCTGGAAGAGCACGATGCGCGAGAAGGCTTCGGGGTCGAGGCTGGCGCCACCCACCAGGGCGCCATCGATATCGGGCTGGCTCATCAGATCATAGACGGTTTCTGGCTTGACGGAGCCCCCGTATTGGATCCGGATGCGATTTCCGGCCTCCCCGAACTGGGCCGAAAGCCGCCCGCGGATGTGCCCGTGGACCTCCTGGGCGATCTCCGGCGTCGCGGTGCGGCCGGTGCCGATGGCCCAGACCGGCTCGTAGGCGATGACGACCTGCTCGGCCTGATCGCCGGAGACCCCGGCCAGGCTCTCGCGGAGCTGTGTCTCGACGACCTCGAGCGCCTGCCCCGCATCGCGCTGCTCGAGTGTCTCGCCCACACAGACGATGGGGCGGATGCCGCAACCGAGCAGAGCCGTGGCTTTTTGCGCGACGAATTCGCTGGATTCACCGAAGAGTGCGCGCCGTTCGCTGTGGCCCACGATCGCATAGGCGCATCCCATGTCGGTGAGCATTCCGGCGGCGATTTCGCCGGTAAACGCGCCGCTCTCTTCCGGATTGACGTTCTGGCCCGCAGATTGGATCGCGGTTCCGGCGATTTCGTTTGCGAGGCGATCGAGCAGCGTGAAGGGCGGGGCGATCACGATGTCGACCTCGTCGGCGTTTGCGACGAGGGGAATGAATCGGTTGGTGAACGCGCTGACGTCAGCCGCGTTCATGTTCATCTTCCAGTTGGCTGCGAGAATCGGTCTGCGCATGGTTTATCGCTCCAGTGCGGCGACGCCGGGTAGCGTCAAGCCCTGAACGTATTCGAGCGAGGCGCCGCCGCCGGTTGAAAGGTGATCGATTCGATCTGCCAGCCCAAGTTGATGGATCGCGGCGAGGGAATCCCCGCCACCCACTACGCTGGTTGCGGGTGAGTCGGTGACCGCGGCTGCGACGGTTTGGGTGCCCGCCGCGAATGCCTCCATCTCGAATACTCCCATCGGGCCGTTCCAGAAAATCGTCTTCGCGTTCGCGGCTTCCGACGCGTAGCGGTTCGCGGTATCGGGGCCGATGTCGAGACCGAGGGTTCCGTCGGGGATTTCGGCAACCACCCGCGACGGCGCGTCGGCTTCGAATCGATCGGCAACGACATGGTCGCTGGGTAGAAGCAGGCGTCGACCGGCATCGCGAGCTGCGCGCTGCACCGCCAATGCGTCGCCAAAGCGATCGGGTTCGACGAGGGAATTGCCGATAGCTCCGCCGTTTGCCGCGATGAACGTGTACGCCATGGCACCGCCGATAGCGAGCACGTCCGCGTGGGGAGCGAGGGCTTCGAGCACGGAGAGTTTGTCGGACACCTTCGCGCCACCGAGGATGACCAGTAGCGGCCGGGTGGGTTCGCGGACCACCTGGAGGTGCCGCAACTCGGAGTTCATCAGATCGCCCGCAGCTACGCGGTCGAAATGGGCGGCCATCCCCACGGTCGACGCGTGGGCCCGGTGCGCGGTCCCGAACGCGTCATTGACGTAGACGTCCGCGAGTGCCGCGAGGGCCTTGGAGAAATCCGGATCGTTGCGCTCTTCGCCCGCGTGGAAGCGCAGATTTTCGAGGAGCAATACCCGTCCATCGCCGAGTTCATCGATCGCCGAGCGCGCGCTCTCGCCCACGCACTCGTCGCAAAACGCGACCCCCGCGCCAAGCAGCTTGGCGAGCCGGGCCGCGACCGGCCGCAGCGAGAGCGCCGCGACGCGCTGGCCCTTGGGTCGACCGAGGTGGGAAGCGACGATGACCCGCGCCCCCGCTTCGCACAGTTTGCGAAGGGTGGGCAGCGAGGCGCACAGGCGCGAGTCGTCTGCAACGGCTCCGTCGCGCAGCGGCACATTGAGATCTGCTCGCACGAAGACGCGCTGTCCACGCACGCCTTGGGCGAGCAGGCCGTCCAGGGTCTGTACGCCCATCCGGTACTTCAGCTGCCCATCAGCAGCGCCAGGTCGACCACGCGGGAAGAGTATCCCCACTCGTTGTCGTACCAGGCGAGGATCTTCGCAAAATTGCCGTCCATGACCCGGGTGTTTTGCGCGTCGAGGATCGACGAGTGTCGGTTGCCCACGAAATCAACCGAAACGAGCGGTTCATCGCAGTACTCGAGGATTCCCTTGAGAGGCCCGATCGCGGCAGCCTGCATCGCCGCGTTGATGGCGTCTGCATCGGTCGACTTGCCGAGCTTGATGCTGAGATCGACCACGGAGACGTCGGCGGTGGGAACCCGCATCGCGTAGCCATCGAGCTTGCCCTTGAGCTGGGGCATCACGAGACCAATCGCCTTGGCGGCGCCGGTCCCAGTCGGGATCATCGAGACCGCGCCCGCGCGCGCTCGGCGCAGATCCTTGTGCGGAGAATCCTGCATGACCTGGTCGTTCGTGTAGGCGTGGATGGTGGTCATCCAGCCACTCTCGATGCCGTACTCGTCGTCGAGCACCTTCGCGACGGGCCCGAGGCAGTTGGTGGTGCAGGAGGCGTTCGACACGATCCGATGTGCGGCGGGATCGTAGTCGTCCGTGTTGACACCGAGCACGAGCGTGACATCGGGATCTTTGGCGGGCGCGCTGATGATGACCCGCTCGGCGCCCGCCGTCAGGTGCTTGCTCGCATTCTCCCGATCGACGAAGAGGCCGGTCGATTCGACGACGATCGCGGCTCCGAGCTTGCCCCAGGGTAGATTGGCCGGATCGCGCTCGGTGCTGATCGGGATCGTCACGCCATCTACGACGATTGCGTTTTCTCCTGCCTCTACCGAGCCCGGGTAATGGCCGTGGACGGAATCGTATTTGAGCAGATGAGCCAACGTCTTGGCGTCGGTCAGGTCGTTGATGCCGACGATTTCGATATCCTGGCCGCGGGCGGCCCTGAACACCAACCTGCCGATGCGGCCAAAACCATTGATGCCAACTCGGATTGCCATATTTGCTCCCAAATTTGAAAGAGGGGCGGGCAAGGTACCGACCCCGAGGATGTGGCGCCAGAAAACGGCCTGTTCGGTCGCCCATCCGCCTCACTGAAGTGTGCGTGGAAGGTGGGGCGCTCTCGCCGCTGCGCATTGCCGGCTAAGCTCGGGGTCGAATCGAAGGGGGGGCCGTTGATCGTCGGGAGCGGAATCGACGTGATCGAGATTACTCGCGTAGAGAGCGCTTTGCGCCGTTCTGGAGAGCGCTTCGAGCGCCGGGTCTTCGCCCGTTCAGAAATTGCCGATTGTCGCTCGCGGCGCCGCGCCGGGCTGCACTTCGCGGTGCGTTTCGCCGTCAAGGAAGCCGTGATGAAGGCACTCGGGACCGGCTGGGCGGGGGGTGTCCGTTGGGTGGACATCGAGACGGTGTCCGAGCCCAGCGGGGGCCCGGAGCATTTGTCGCTGCGACTGCACGGTCGGGTCGCGGAGCTGGCCGCAGCGAGGAACGCGCACCCCCACCTGGCGGTCAGCCGCACCCGCAGCCATGCAATGGCCTTCGTGCTTTTCGAGAATCCGACCGGTGAGTGCGAACATCGGCGGAGAGCGCGCTGACGGTTTTCGGCTCGGGCGGCGAGGGGTCGCGTCTGCTCGTGATTGCCCTTCTGCTGGCGATCGGAATATACGTGGAGAAGCTGCGCGAGGACGCGGAGGCCCGCGCCGCCTTTCCACTCGAAGCCGGGCGGAGTGCGGTTGCGGGCATAGCGGCGCCCGTCGAGATCTACCGCGATTCTCGCGGCATCCCGCACATTCAGGCGACCAACGATCTGGACGCCTACTTCGGCTGGGGATTTGCGCACGCCCAGGATCGCCTGGCGCAAATGCTTTGGCTTCTCACGAGTGCGCGAGGGCGAACGGCGGAGATCGTCGGGGCCGCGGGCCTGGAAGCCGACCGCTGGGCTCGAACGCTGGATTTGGGAGGGCTCGCCGATCGCCAGTTCGAGCGTCTCGACGAAGATTCGCAAGCGCTGCTGGTCGCCTACGCGGCGGGAGTCAACGCGCGATTGGAGCGGATTCGCGATGGCAGGGTCGCCGCTCCGATCGGGTTGCAGGGCGCGGCGCTCCCGGCCGATTTATGGCAGCCGTCGGACTCACTGGCGATCTCGAAGTTCTACAGCTGGGCCCTCGCGGACAGCGTCGATGCCAGCCTGGTACTCCGAGATATCACGGCCTATCTCGGGAGTCGGGCCGCAAGACCGTTTTTCCCGTTGCTCGGAGAAGACCACCGAGCCCGTTTCAGGGCGTGTTGGCGAGCGACAAGCCGCGTGATCGCTCCGCAGCCGCACCCACGGCTGGGCTCGAGCGCCTGCGCCGAGCGTTCGGCCTGAATGGTCGGGCCGTCGGTAGCAGTGCGTGGGTACTGGGCGGGAAACACACCGAGAGTGGCTATCCGATTCTCGCCGCGGACTCCCATCTGGAGGCTACAGCGCCGCCACTGCTGCATGTCGTACACGTGCGCGGCGCCGAATTCGATGTCGCCGGGGCGGCTGTGCCGGGAATCCCCGTGATCTGGACGGGCCACAATCAACGTGTTGCCTGGGCTTCGACCAGCGCGCGGGTCGCGACCATCGATCTGTATAACGAAACGCTTGGGGAGTCGAATTCAAAACGGTATCACGACGGGAAGGGCTGGCGAGATCTCGAACAGCGCGTGGAGGTGATCGAGGTTAGCGGGCGCACAGAAGAGACGTTGACGGTCCGCTCGACAGGGCACGGCCCCCTGGTGGACGGCCTGATCGCCGGAGAGACAGAACCGTTGTCGCTCGCGTGGGTCGGCGCACGAGACGATGTCAACAGCGCGTTTCGTTCGATGTCGAAGGTGGCGCGGGCGGGCGATGCCAGTGAATTGAAACGGGCCCTGGAAGAGCATCACGAGCCACCACTCGCGGTCGCCTACGTCGATCGGGGTGGGGCGGGTGGTGTGCAGGTTGCCGCCTGGGTTCCGGTTCGCGCGCTTCCCACTGATCTGGTGCCGCTACCGGGTCGCGCGCGTTGGTACGACTGGCAGGGCAGGCTCGATTTCAAGCAGCTTCCCGCCCAGCAGATTCGATCGGGTCGGGATTGGGTGATCGCAGCCGACAATCCGATCCCGCGACAACATTCGGGGGAAAAGATCGACTGGTTGTGGCGATCGGGTGTTCGCGCCGAGCGCATTCAGGCGTTGCTCGAATCGAAAACCAAGCTCGAGAAGATCGACCTGCGCGGAATGTCGGAGTTGCAGTCGGATGTGGGTTCGCAAGTCGCGCAGCCGTTGGTCGCGATGGTGCTCGAATTAGCGGGCCCCGTTGAACAGCTGTCCGTCGAGTCTCAGGAGATCGCAGAGTTTCTGGGCGCCTGGGATGGGGGATCGGGGCCCGAAAGTGTCGGTGCCTCCGCCTACCATGTGTTCGTCGAGCGGCTCGCGAGCGAAGTATTCGGCCTCCTGTTGGGTGAGGAGTTGGCCAATCGCTACCGCGCACTACCACAGGTCGATGCTTCGAGCGTTGTATTCGAATTTGTACGATCCGCCACCGAAGGCGATCCGGCGGCTGCACTCGATGTGGACAATCTGCGGGATGTGGTTCGAGACAGCCTTCGCGAGACCTGGTTGCGGCTGTCGTTCGAGCTGGGTGCGAACCGCGAAAAATGGCGCTGGGGCCGACTCCATCGGCTCTCGTTTCGACCTTTCGGCGACTCGCGCAGCGGATCGAATTCGTCGGATTGTCCGAGATTCCGTACGGCGGCAGTGGCGACACCGTCAACACTGCAGAGTTCGCCAAGCCCGACGACTTCGCGGTGCGCGTGGCTTCGGTCTTTCGGATGGTGGTGGACGCCGGCTCGCTCGATCAAGCGCTGACGGCGATTGCGCCGGGGCAAAGCGAACACCCGCAGCATCCGCACTTCAACGACAGCCTCGGTGATTGGTTGGCGGGCCATTCCGCTCTGCTCGTGACGGATCGCTTGTTGGTGAGAGAGTCCGGGGATCGACAACTCGTGCTCGAGCCGCTCCCGTGAGTCGAGTCATCCTGTTTGCCGAGGTTCCGTGCTTCTACGCAGCGATAGAGCGGGCGGATGAATCGTCGCTCGCCGATCGCCCCATCATCGTCGGTGGCGATCCGCGCAAACGCGGCCTGGTCCAGGGGGCGAGCGAAGAGGCGTTGGCCGCTGGCGTGATGTTGGATCAGCCGGTCCACGACGCCCTCAGGCTGTGCCCCGAAGCCCGTGCCGTGCGAACCGATATGAAACGGTATCGGGAGGTCTCGGGTCGGCTGTTCGTTTGCCTGCGGCGCGGCTTCGATCGGCTGGAGCCGTTCGGACTCGGCGCCGCCTACCTGGATGTGACGAGCAGCCCGGATCCGCCCGAGGAGATCGCCCGGCGATTGCAGGGCATCGTCGCCGACGAGTTGGGCCTCGGACTTCGGGCGGGGATCGCAGCGGGGAAATTTCACGCGCGCCTCGCCGCCGAGGAAGCCGGCGCATCCGGTTGCTATCGCGTCGACCCCGAGCGACAGACGGCGTTTCTGAGTCCGTTATCGGTCACCCGGCTCGAGGGCGTTGGCGCCAAGACCGCGGCGACGTTGGCAGAACTCGGCGCTCATCGGATCGGTCAACTCCTCGAAATTGGACCGGACCGGCTGCAGCAGGCGTTGGGGACCCACGGTTTGCGGATCCACGCCTACGCGGACGGTCGCGACGACCGGCCCGTTCGCGCTGCGAGCCACCCCCAGAGTTTGAGTCGGGAAGCGACTCTGGAAGAGTCGCGGGATTTCGCGGTGCTGACCGCTCAGATCGAAGATCTAGCAAGGCGTCTCGAGGTCGATTTGCGCTCCCAGGGGCTCTCGGCGGGGCGGGTGGCGCTAAAGATCCGCTTTTCGGACCGCGCGACGAATTCGCGCAGCAAGACGTTGGCGGCTCCGATTTCCTCTTCCGCGGAGATTCAAGAATTGGCAGTGGGGCTTTTAGGCCACATCGATGCTGGCTCGCGCCCCGCACGGGGGCTCGGGATTCAGCTCGGGAGGCTCCAGAGATCGGAAGACAGCGACCGACAGCTCGATCTCTTTCCCAACCGGCGTCGGCGGGCCTAAACCAACACTCAAGAGACAGGCGACAAAGGACGAAACGGGGCGTGTAACTCAACGATCCCCTTGAGGTCCGTTTGTCGTAATGGGAAATCCTGCCGGCGAAGAGCGACGTAAGTATCGAAGAATTGGGACGGACCAGGTGGTCTCCTTCGCACCGGTCGACGCGCGAGACCTGCTGGGAGTCAGCCGCGACGTGTCGAGCGGTGGTATTCGCTTCGAGGCCGTTGGCTGCGAAATCGATATGGGTGAGGTCCTCCGGGTGACATTCAGCGTCGGCGAGCAAACCGTCGTCGCGATCGGGCGCGTGGCCTGGTCGACCGAGATCGACCCGATGACGCTCGATGTCGGCCTCGAGTTCGTCGAAATCGACCCCCAGGCGATCGAACTGCTCGACGAAGTGACCTCCGTCGAAATCGGCTAATCGGTTCGAATCAGAGCCATCGCGCTCGCGCTCCAGCGCGATGAAACCATCTACATCGATCCGGGATCGGCTCGGCGATCGAGCCGCCCCATTTGCCCCAGCAGTGCTCCGCTTGACACGACCGCGGACCGGGTGCGAGTGTCCGCTTCCATGGCCGATTTTCATCAGAGCGGTTCGATCACCACGCTTCACCGACTCGGCAGGCCAGACGTCGAGCGGCTGGAGGATGAACTACTCCAGCACTCCCGCGTGCGACCCGTCGCCCTGGTGCTGCCGTGCCTGTTCTCGGAGCTACGCGGGCCGGCCCTCAAGGGAATCGTCGACGCGCTTCGGGGTGTCCGCTACCTGAGTGAAATCGTCGTGAGCATCTCGGGGACCGCGGCGCGGACCGACTACGAAGAAATGCGCTCCCTCTTCGAGGGTGTCACGACGCTGAACGGCGAGCCGCCGGTCTTGTTGTGGAACAGTGGAACGCGCGTCCAGGCCTTGCTCGAAACCCTGCGCGAGGAAGGTCTCGAGCCCGGGAGCGACGGCAAGGGCCGGAGCACCTGGCTCGCCTGCGGTTATGTGTTGGCGACGAATCGATCCCGGGTCATCGCCATCCACGATTGCGATATTCTCGACTATCGCCGCGAGCTGCTGGCTCGCCTCTGTTACCCCACCGTAAATCCCAATCTCCACTATGAATTCGCCAAGGGCTATTACGGTCGCGTCACCGACCGTCTCAACGGGCGCGTGACCCGCCTCTTCGTCGGGCCGCTGCTCCGATCCCTGACGGCGGTGCTGGGCGCTCACCCACTACTCGAATACCTCGAGTCCTTCCGCTATCCGCTCGCCGGAGAGTGTTCGATGACGATCGAGCTTGCGCGCATCAATCGGATCCCGAGCGATTGGGGGCTCGAGGTGGGGATGCTCACGGAGGTGTACCGCAACTGTTCGCTCAAGCGGATCTGCCAGGTGGAGATCGTGGAGAACTACGATCACAAGCACCGCGAGTTGTCGGAGTCCGACGCCAGTCGCGGACTTCACCGAATGGTGTATGACATCGCGTCGTCTTCGATCCGAAATCTCGCCTCCTACGGCGTGGAATTCGATGCGGGCTTTCTCAATACGCTGACTGCCGCCTACACGCGGATGGCCCAGGATGCGATCGCTTCCTACAGCGCCGACGCGGCCCTCAATGGTCTCATCTTCGATCGGCACGAGGAGGAGGTGTCGGTTGAGACTTTTTCGCGCGCGTTGAGGTCGGCGGGTCTGGGATTCGTGCGCGATCCGATGGAGCTGCCCCAGATCCCGAACTGGAACCGGGTGACCTCTGCGCTGCCGAACTTCCTCGAGCAGCTTGCCGAGGCGGTCGATGCCGACGCGCTCGAGTCTCGCTAGCGACCTGCGCACCAGCTGGGGTAGGGCGAGGCGAAATTCAGTCGAGAAACCGCTCGCCGCTCAGGATGGATTCGCGAGCGCCTGATCGAGAACTTCTTCGATGGTGTCCACCAGCCGCAGTTCGATCTCGGTGCGCACTTCGTCGGGGACGTCGACGAGGTCCTTCTCGTTTCTCCGCGGAAGGATCACGGTATCGATGCCCGCGCGGGACGCGGCGAGAATCTTGTCCTTGATTCCACCGACGGGCAGCACGCGCCCGCGCAGAGAAATTTCACCCGTCATGGCGATCTTGCCACTCGCCTTGCGCCCGGTCAGGGCCGAGACGAGTGCGGTCACCAGTGTGATGCCCGCCGACGGTCCGTCTTTGGGAACGGCACCCGCGGGCACGTGGAGGTGGATTTCGCAGGCGTCGAAGATCTCGGGCGCGACGCCGACCTTCTCGGCATTGGCCCGCACCCACGAGAGCGCCGCTTCTGCCGATTCGCGCATCACCTCTCCGAGCTGACCGGTCAGGCGCAGCCGCACGCCCTCGCCCGCGCGCGCCACCGTTGCCTCGATGAAGAGGATGTCCCCGCCGTGGCTCGTATGGGCGAGGCCGACGACGACACCCGGCATCACGGTTCGCTCCGCGGCTTCCGGCAAGTGGGGCGGCGCTCCGAGCGCATCCGCGACAAAATCGGCGTCGATTTCGATCACAGGTGCCTCGCTCTTTCCGGCGGTGCGGCGCGCTGCCTTGCGCATCAGGGTGGCGATGTAGCGGTCGAGATTTCGGACACCGGCCTCGCGCGTGTACTCGCGGACGATCTTGTCGAGCGCATCGTCGCCGACGCGGATCAGTTCGGGTTCCAGCCCGTGTGCTTCGACTTGCTTCGGGACCAGATGGCGGCGCGCGATGACGAGTTTGTCCCGCTCGGTGTAGCCCGGCAGTTCGATGACTTCCATTCGATCCAGGAGTGCGGCCGGAACCGTCGACAGCGTGTTCGCGGTAGCGATGAAGAGCACGCGCGAAAGATCGAAAGCGATTTCGATGTAGTGGTCGCTGAACGAGTGATTCTGCTCGGGATCGAGTACCTCGAGCAGTGCAGAAGAAGGATCGCCGCGAAAGTCGCCGCCGAGTTTGTCGATCTCGTCGAGCAGGAAGATCGGATTGCGGGTGCCGGCGCGCCTCAGGCTCTGGATGATCCGGCCCGGCATGGCGCCCACATAGGTGCGCCGGTGGCCGCGAATTTCAGCCTCGTCGCGAACACCGCCGAGTGAAGCCCGAGCGAAGGGTTCGCCCCATGGTGCGCGCAATCGAGCGGCCCAGTGAGGTCTTGCCCACACCGGGTGGGCCGACGAAGCAGAGGATCGGGACTCTTTGCATCGGGCGCCAACTTGCGAACCGCGAGAAATTCGAGGATGCGGTCTTTGACTTTTTCGAGGTCGTGATGATCGGCATCGAGGATCTCGCGCGCGGCCGGCAGGTCGAGCTTGTCTTCCGACTCCTCGGACCAGGGGAAGATCTGCCATCCATTCGATGTAGGTTCGAATCAAGTGCCGATCGGGTGCAAGCTGGGGGAGGGCGGCAAGTCGTTTGAGTTCCCGCTCCGCCTGTTCGCGTGCGTCGTCGGGCAGGTTGGCCTCGTCGATTCGCTCGCGGAGTTCTTCCGCTTCGCGAATGCTCGGGTCCGCTTCGCCGAGCTCTTTTTCGAGTTCTCGCATGCGCCGCCGCAGCAGGCGCTCTCGTCGATCCCGGCTCCATGTCGTCCGAGTCGGAATCCTGGTTCAACGTGCGCTGGGTCTCCGCGATCGTGACTTCGCGCTCGAGATGGGCCGCGACCCGCTCGAGCCGCAGCGTCGGATTGACCTCCGCGAGCAGCAGGGCCTTCTCATCGGGGGGTAGGGGGAGTGTCGAGGCGACGACATCTGCGAGCAGACCCGCCCCGGGAATTCCCGAAACGAAGGTCTTCCAGTCGTCTGGGATAATCGTCGTGTAGATCGATGACGCGGTGCGCGAGCGCGACCACATTCTTCCACACGGGATCGATATCGCTCGGATCCCGGATCGACATCCTCGAGTATGTCGATCCGCATCCGCATGGCGGGTGAATTCGCGATCGGCGGGCTGAGGCGGGTGCGGACAACGCCAACGACGATGGCCTGTTTGCCGTGGCCTCGCGCATCGATGATTCGAATCACGCGCACCACGCAGCCCACTGGATGCAGCTGGTCGAATCTCGGGGTCTTCGGTGGCCGGGTCGCGCTGACTGGCGACGATCAGGAAGCCGCTCTCGCTCGCTTCTTCGAGCGCGGCGAGCGACTTTTCGCGCCCCACCGCGAGCGGAACCGTCACCCCGGGAAACACCACCACGTCTCGAACCGGCAATACGGGAAGAACCGCCGGAATCTCCACGGACTCCTGGCCCGCTACGAGGTGCGATCTGGGTCTCACTGTCGCTTTCGGCCACGCGGCTCCCAGGGCTGGGGAATCCGCAAGGCTAAGCGCGCCCGAGGCCGGGTCAAGGGCCGAGAATCCTCATCGTTTGGCGCAGCCCAATGCGGATGTGGAAACCCAGAGGGCGAAGCGAGGCTGAGGTTCGACCTGTTCCCGTT
>PVMK01115195.1_pt1 | contig 17255 bp, 18 predicted proteins | sample 1853481 | NCBI WGS metagenome assembly PVMK01 (sample SAMN08533507, study PRJNA380276) | Marine sediment metagenome, whole genome shotgun sequencing project.
AATGGATTGTCCTGAGCGATCTTTTCGGCATCATCAAGGCTCTCGGCATTGATGATCGAGTAGCCGGTGATGGAATCCATTCCCATCGGTAGATCTTTGGTTCCGGCGTCTGAGATCTCTCTCGCGCCGCCGTGAAAACCACCCTGGTCGACCGTCTTGTCTGCGATGGATTCGAACCACTTGCCCCAGGCGTCCATGATTTTCGGGGTGGGCTTTTCGAATCCGAACATCAGAAACATGTACCTTTTCACATCTCTTTCCTTGCTGCTGGTTTGTTGCCTGCTCGAATCTCGAGATCAGTGTCCAGGGTCATGGTCGACACAGCTCCCGCCGCAAGCCGCGTTGAATCGAGCAGGGCGAGCTGAAATTCCTCGAAGTCCTCGGACTCCTCGATCTGGTCGCCATCGGCGAGGGCGGCCCAGACAGAGCGGAGGCTACGACCCGCCACTTCGTCCGCCTTGGAGACTATGCTCGTCGTGCCGTCTATCGTCTCGGCGTTGGCGGGTTCACCACGCCATCACAGTCTGAAACCGGACGTGCCGCAGAAAGACCGCTCTAAGTCCCCGACTCGTCCCCTTGCGACCACTCTCCAACTAACGCTCGCACACGACCCGCGATGTACTCCATCTGCCCCTCGCGCTCACGAGCCCAGCGGGGCAGGCTGAGCACGTTCGAGGCCAAGGCCCCACCACCGATTCCCACCAACAACATCGTGAAGAGTTCCAGCCTCACGGGCGAAACGCCCGTAGTCAGGAGCAGCGTGAGCAGGATCAGCCCCAACGCCAGCCCGGCGCCCCCCACCGTAATCAAGCCCATCGCGCCTCCCTTGAGCGTGGTCAGACGCAATCGATGGCCAGTTTCAGTGGGCTCCAGGAACGCATGCAGATTGCCATTGGCCCACTCACGAACACCCCCGTGCGACATCACCTTGCCTCTCGCGCCAAACGTCTCTCGGAGCTCGCCGACGAGCGCCTCCCATTCGCGATCGGTCAGGGCCCTGGGCAGGTCGATGACTCGGCCCACGGAAATGGGCACGCCCATGTACGTCCGACGCGGGATGACCTCCCGCCTGGTTTCGACGGCCCGGGCCGCCTCGGCGATTCGCCTCGGTTCCATGCCGACCTCAAGTGCGACTTCCTGTAGCTCCGCAAGCGTCAGCCCACCCTCATCGGATACAGAGGGCCGCCCGAACTCGTCGCTACTGGCCGCAAGGTCAAAGATCTCCTTGACCTCCTGTTCTCGGTATTTGCGCTCGTCAGACATTCGATCACGGTCAGAGAGTGTGGGTCAGAACCTGGTACGCGCCCGCAGCGCACATCCCGCAACATGCGGGCTACGACAGGGGATCCGCGAGCCCCGCAGCGCTGCCGGTGCCGCCTGACGGTCAGCGCCTGAGCTGCGCGCCTTCCAAGATTGATTGCCCGTCATGTTCATCGCGTCTGCTCCAGGCGCGTGTGAGGAAGTGCATGCGCTTGGAATCAGGCAGATATCTCGACGTAGGAGGAGGAGCTCGCACGCCTTGCGCGTCCTCTGTTCCACTTCCAAATCTGTCGACCCTGTCGCCAACGCATCCCGGAAGGTCCGGCGAGTAGGCTGAATAGCCCGTGCTCGTTCCTTCCATCACGATCAGGTAGCGCCTCGTCACTTCAGCCCTGCCTGCTTGGGAACTCTGTCGAGGGTTCCCGCCGCGAGATAAAGGATGCCCTGGGAGCCAGCACGGACAGCAGCAAACACGTGGTAGGTTTTTGTCCGGATCCCTCCCGCGCCATGAGTGACCAGAGTCCATCCGCGTGGACGCCAGTGCTACACGCCCCAGCGCCTTTCGACTCCGGATCCAGTCGTCACGATGGACCGTGTCGTGAAGCTCAGCGTAGGCTGGCGCGGAGATCACTGCCGCGACATTCCTCTCGGAGCTTCCGGAGCCAGGGCCCCCGGTCAGGCTGCCTCCCCTTCGCGCTGAGCCTTCGCAGCAATCCGCCGCAGCGTGTTCATGTTGCGCATGGTCGTGGGCACCCCCTGGAGGGCTTTCTCCAGCTCCTTCCCGAATAGCGGAGACTCACTGAGCTTGCCCTGGATTCGCCAGTAGATTTCGGACCCGGAGAACCGAAACCCGTCCGTCTCAGAGCCTAGGCTCTCGATAAGGGAGCGCTGTTCGGTGGAAACCGGAGACCGCAGGAAGATCACATAGTCGGAGGAAGAGGACGGCCCTCCCTCCCCAGCCTCCGGCGGTTGGAACGCGATTATCGCAGACAGTTCAGTCGGAGAACGCAAGAAGGTCGCTACGTCGTATCCCAATCTCAGAGCCAGGTGCCGCTCGATCCTCTCGCTCAAGGCCTCGACGCCGCCGGAGTGGGCAGAGAAGATTACGTTTCCACTCGCGATGATGGTCGAGACGTCCCTCAGGCTCAGTTCCTCAAAGAGCTCCCGCAGTCGATCCATCTTCACGCGGTGCCCACCCACATTGATGCCCCGTAGAAAGGCAATGTACTGGGGCATGAACTCCTCCCTCTGGCTTGCTCAAGAAACCTGACTACTCTGCATTTCAGCTGCGGGCTACGATGCTCGCAGCACACGCAGTGTGCGACTCAGATGCTGATCCCGCCGGCAGCAAATGATGGAATGGACTCCTCCTCCGAGCGGCACCACTGTGCCACAGACTACAAACGGCCCCGAAGGCCACAGGTGGAGGAGGAGCCCGGATGCACACTACTCAGGTTTCCGTGGATCTCGCAAAGTCCGTATTCGAAGTCGCCGTATCGCATCGGCCCGGACACGTCCACGAGAGGCATCGGCTCACTCGCAGCCGTTTCCACAGCTTCTTCGCAGAACGTGAGTCCGTCGAGGTGCTGCTGGAGGCCTGCGGCACCACACACCACTGGGGCCGAGAGCTCCAGGCCATGGGTCATCGGGTCCGCCTCCTTCCGCCCGGTGACGTCTCTCGCTACCGGGACGGCAACAAGACCGACCCCCCGGATGCGAAAGCGCTCCTCGAAGCGGCCCGCAACGAGGCGATCGATACTGTGCCCGTGAAATCGGTCGATCAGCAGGCAATCGCTGCGCTTCACCGACTGCGTTCGGGCTATCTCCAGACGCGCACCGCACGGATCAACGCCGTGCGGGGACACCTGCGCGAGTTCGGGGTCACGATCCCCGTCGGTGCGAAGCAGGTGATCCCGCATGCACACCGGGCACTCGATGATGACGTGGTCCCGGGCTACCTGCGCCACGCACTCGAAGAAGTCCTGGACGAGATCGAAGCGCTGAGTGCAAAGGCCAAGGCTCTACAGCGCACCCTCGAGCGACTGGCCGAGCAGATGCCTGACGCCCTGCTCCTCATGACCGTACCGGGGATCGGCGTCCTCACCGCCACGGCACTCGTTTCCTTCGTGGGTGACGTCCGGCGCTTCCGCTCCAGCCGACACTTCGCCGCCTACCTGGGCCTCACGCCCCGAGAGTTCTCGTCCGGCTCAGCCAGACGACTCGGGCGCATCACGAAACGGGGCAACAGCTACCTCCGCATGCTGCTCATCCACGGAGCACGCTCTGCCCTACGGGCGGGCAGCGTCGCACAGGTGCCGGACGACCTGCGAGCCTGGGCGCTCGAGCTTCAACGACGCAAGGGACACAACGTCGCCGCCGTCGCACTCGCCAACAAACTCGCCCGCGTGGCCTGGCGGGTGTGGCGCGACCAACGACCCTTTGAGCGGCGCGCTGCCGCATAGGAGGTACCACCACCCGAGACGCTGCACCGAGACGACACCGATGGCACACCGGTCTGACCGGCGTGGGGCTGTGCCGATAACTCGCTTGGCTTTCTAGAGCCGTCCTCAAGCGATTGGCTCCCCACGCGCGACTTTCCATCGTGGCCAGGGCCTATAAGAGCCCACTCATGGGCCGGAGATACGACTGCAGTCGACCTTCTGCCATCCACGTCTCTCTTGCGCACTGAACAGGAGGAGTCCAGATACGCTTGTTAGGCATCGCCCCCGCGACGGTGGAAACGCAGGCTCGGCTAGGCTAGGGCATGGTCGCTCGCCATCTTTCCCGCAACATTCCAATCGGGTACTTTGCGTCGCAAAGTTCTATGTATAGGTTGAGACCAGGCATCGGCGGGTGGAAGGGACAAGTGCAACGGGAGGTCGCAATGAAGAATTGGCTGAGACGCATCCGCGGAGCCATTGGAATGGGCCTGACCTGGGCCGCAGCATGGTTCGGCGCGGGCATGATCATGCTGCTGGGGCTACTGCTGGTAACCGGTAGTACGGGTGCTGACGTCCCGTATCCCCTCGGGTTTGGTGCGTTCGGTTTTGTTGCCGGCGTCACGTTCTCTGGGGTCCTGGGGATTGTCGAGGGCCGTCGCCGGTTTGATCAGATGTCCCTTCCGCGCTTCGCAGGGTGGGGGGCCGCTGGGGGTTTCTTGCTGTCCGCGATTTTTGTCGCAGTCGTGGCCCTCGCAGAGGACCCCGCATTCTTATGGAATCTGGTGGTGGTAGGCCCAGTGTTCGCCGTGGCCGGCGCCGGCTCCGCTGCTGGTGCGCTGGCCCTGGCCAGGACGGCGGAGCACCGGGAATTGCTCGAGGCCAGTGAGGACGTGGGCGAGGCCGGGCTTACCGAAGATGACGCGCGGGAGCTCCTCGGAGGCGGCGGCTGATTCCTCCACGTGGCTCCAGGCCCCAGTCTTCGAGAACGTTGCTTGGCCAGGTGTGGGCCGCTGGCGCAAACGATGTCTAACGGTCGGCGCCTGAGTTGCGCGCCTTCCATGATTGGTTGCCCACCATGTTCACCGCGTCTGCTCCAGGCCGCATGTTAGACGGCGTGAGAATCTGACTCCATCGTCTTGGGGGTTCCATTGCCGCGACTGTGATTCGACACTTCACGCTACGCCCTCGCGCAGGGCGACGCCCATCGAGCCCAGCAGCAGCATCGTGGTCGCCACGGTGAGGAGCCAGAGTTGCCGATTCAGGCGAAACATCGGCAGCCCCATCAGAAGGATCGCGCCAAAGAAAAGCACGAGATACGGCACGAGGATGTCGTAGCGAATCGGGGAGCGGAACTCGACCGGCCAGGCGTAGTCCACGACGACCATCAGCGCGATGAATGTGAGGAAGACGGCGGGACCGATCCAGTGCGGCCAACCGGCGCCCGCTCGAACGAATGCGATCAGTGCCATAATCGACGGGATCGCAAGGACGATCATCACGTAGCCGAGAACGTGATTGACCGCCATGCTTCCGGTGCGTACCCGCGAAAGGAACCCCGCTGTCTGCAGAATGTTGACGGCGTTCACCACACCCCATACGGTCAGCGCTGCCCACCAAGGGTTGATATCCGTCTGCGGCTGCATGTGATGCCCCCACGTCCGTCTAACGGATTTGTGTTTCAGCTGCGGCCCCAAGTGGCCGATCAGCATCAGTGGAGATTGACCCCGATTAGCTTGCCGGGTCAAATGGCCTGTCGCCGACAGCTGCTAACGCTTGTTAGGTAGTACCGTGGCCCGACCATGGCACAATCGGAAAGGTAGTTAGGCCACAGGGCGTGACCGGGCTGTAGGCAGAACGTCAACAGCCGCGTTGCGCGGGCTCCGGCCACTCGTCCCGAGCGAGGAAGAGCCAGTCGGTGTGCTCTTCGTCGACGAGGTCGTTGACGTAGCTCACCGGTACGACTTCGACAACTGCGAACGCCGCGCGTAACGCGTCCACGAACGGAGAGCTCTCCGCGTACGACCAGACGGCCAGCATCCCGCCTGCAGCCAGGTGGCGTTTGGCGCGCATGAGTCCGGACCGCGTGTAGAACGACTGGTTGCCGACTCCGAGATGATCTTCTGGAGAATGGTCCACGTCGATGATCACGAGGTCCCACCGTTCGACAACCTGCCCGTCGAGCATCGCGTACCCGTCACCTTGGCGCACGCCAAAACGCGCATCGCCAAGTAGTTCTGAGGAGAGCGGCACCAGGCCATCGCTCAAGAACCCGACCACCGCATGGAGGAGTTCGATCACTTCGACGCGCTCCACACGTACGGATCGCAACAACTCGGCTGCGGTGTAACCAAGGCCTAGCCCGGCGACGAGAACGGACAGGTCGTCGCCGGGGTGGCGCGCCAACGCCTCAGTCGCCAGGGCTCGTTCTGATACCGTGTTGTAGCTGCTCATCAGCAGCTGGTGGTCGAGGGTGATCTCGGTAATCACGGTGCCCGGCCGAGAGAGGAGTTCGCGCCGGCGCAAGCACAGATCACCAAGGCGTGTCGTTTCGTAGGCGAGGATCTCGAGATTGGAGCTGCTCATCGGCACTGGTCAGCTGTCGTCGGCGTAGGTCTCATCGGTCCAATGTTGGGTTTGAGGACCTGCGTCGCTCCTCAGGCACTACCTAACGGATTGGTGTTTCAGCTGCGACCCGCGCTGGTCGACCGCCTGATATAGAGATTGGCTCCGAGTAGGCAGCCTAAGCAACCAGCTCAATGCCGCCAGCTGCTAACACTTGTTAGAGAGCCGCTTATCGTAGCTTGCTCTCCACGAGGCCTAGGACGCGCCTGGCGATGTCCTCTGCCCCGGTCACACGTTCAATCGCCCTAATCGACGAGTTCATCCGCTCTTCCACTGCGTTCTCGAAGCGCATCGACCGAAGCAGCTCCGGGTAGCGCCGCGCGAATCGGCTCTCGCTTAGGTCCACGCCCTCGTACCTCGGGTGAACGTTGACGTCGAGCGTCACGACAGGGACAAAGTCCCAAAGGAATGGCAAGAGGCGTTGATCCATCTGTCTGAACGCATCGCGCTCCTCCTCGCGAAGGTCCGCGATGGCTGTCGACCAGCGCGCCAATTCGCGACGCAACGTCGCGCTCTCCAATAGCTCGATTCGGCCCGAGGCGATCAGCGCGTCGTACGTAGCGGTAACGGGGAAGACCTTGGGGTAGGCTATCAAGGCCATGACTAGCGTGTCCATGGCCACATCCGAGACGATCTGGTTGGCCTCGGGGCCCGTCATGGCGAGCACTCGCACCGACGCGTCTCGGACCTTGGCGTGCTCTGATATGACCGAGGCGAGCCGTGCGCGGTTTTCGACGAAGTCGTCCTTCAGAGCTTGCAGGGCCTCCGCCTCAGCACGTCGCTCCGCCCGCTCACTCCACCCCGCCTCTATGCCAAATGCGAGGAGAATGCTGAGGACGATGAGAACACCCTCCGCCGATACCCTCCCCCATCGCCAGCGCCTGTCGCTCATAGATCTCCACTAAGTAGCGGCTCTCTAACATCTCGCGATTCTGCTGCCGGACCGGGCAGCTGACAAGGCGAAGAGCTAACCGACGATGCGGCGCAGCTTACCCGGACAGCAGCAGTCGCTTGTTAGGGAGTGGGCCCGCATGCTCTCCGAACTTCACCCCCTAAGCAGGGGTCATGCAGGCTGGCGTCGGCTCGTAGTCCAGATGTCGCGATCGAGCTGCCAACTCCCGGCCGGGTTCTTCCAGATGACGAGGTACTTGCCCTCGTCCGCCGCTTCGCCATCGGCCGTGCCGAGCACATACCGGCCCACCTCGATAGCTGTGTCGCCGTGATCCTCTAATTCCACGGTTTCAAGACGGAGGGACGCGATGCCCATACCCATCACCCCACCCCAGAATGCTTCGATCGCCCCGTGGCCGGTCACTACATCACTGCCGCCCGGAAGGAGCTGGCCGTCTCCGGTATAGAACTGCGCCACCCCCGCTGCGTCGGCCCTGCCAAACTTCTCGGTCAAGCGTTTGTTCGCGGTGTCGATCGCGGCACTTAGTTCAGACATGGTAACCTCCGCTGTCAATCAGGGTGAGGGTTCAGACGCTGCCTAACGTCTCGTCATTCTGCTGCGCCGCCAGCCCCCCAACAAGCGCGCAGCGCTTCACAAGACTTCTTCGGTGTCAGTAGCAATGGCTTGTTAGGCAGCACCGGATCCGGACTGCTATTGGAGCGCCGCCCAGACGAGGAGCCCACCAAGGGCCGTTGCAGGAACGAAGAGCACTCTCAGCAAGACGAGGGGGCGGCCCTTCAGCCAATCAATAAAGGCTCGGACCCGGGCAGGGCCGAGAACTGGGATCGCGAGACCCCGGAGTATCACAACGATCCCGAGTAACCGGAACGAGCCGGGAAAGGCGGTGCTTGGCGCGCCAAGGAGTAAGGCCAAGCCGATGGTCAGCCGAGCGACTGATAGAGCATAAAGTCGCCGAGACGGTTTGAGTCCTTCGACCCCACGGAGGATGACGTCCGGAGCAAGCACCCCGACGAGGCCGACAACGACGATTGCAGCTCCGATGCCTCCGATGAAGAAGCTCATGCGATCTCGCAAGAAAGGGGTGCTGCCTAACGGTCGGCGATTCTGCTGCGGGGCAAGATGCTGGAGACGCCCGGAAACTCCAAGAAGACGACCTCCAGGCCCGATCCGTCAGCAGCAATCGCGGGTTAGCCGGATTCGCGCCCGGCTGATCTGGAGAGAGAAAATACGACGACCTCCTCCACTCCAAGAGTGTCTTGCCTGATTCCCAGCACATAGTCAGCCCCGATCTCGACAACAGTCATCGTCGGTAGCGTAAGAAGCCCTTCCAGGCGGAACTCAGGCCCAAAGATCAGGTACTCGCTCTCGTACGGCCCTTGAGTGGTAGGGCCGAGGCCGACCCAAAGGTAGCCCAAGGCGTCGAACAGGAGGTCGCGGAAGGCAGGATAGAGCCGAGGAGCCGGGACGGCTGCGACCATTGCCCGCACGTCCCGGTCAGACATCTTGCCCGAGTACGCCCCCCCGGTTTCATCGCGCCAACGGGCGATGGCCGGGTCGTCAGGCCACACGGACCGGGGCTGGCTGCTCCATCGGAGGCCGACGCGGTGGCCGGTAGCACTGATGCACAGGAGTTCGGGCACCGACTGATGACCCACACACGCCCAGTCGTCCTCCCGACCCAGCGTGATCCTCGGGCCAGCCGCCAGGGGTGGGGTGAGCGTCGTCGGCCCCCACGGAGCCTCCACCTCAGCCTGCTCCTCCCGCGGGAGGAGCCCGATCAGGTCTACCTTCGTTGCCCCGTACCGGTGTACCGCGAGCCCAACGCGATCGAGGTCGTCCCCACTGGGTACTTTCGCTTTGCCCTTGCTGCTCAGGTGAATCAACCGACTGCCTTCCCCGCTCAGTCGAACCACTTCCGGCCACATTCCCTGGACCGGATAAAGGCCAGCAGCCGTGGGATCGTACCGCTCAGATCGAACAAACGTCCCCTGGGGACTGAATACACTCATCCTCCACAAGGTGCGGTCCCAGATCCATATCGAGTCTCCCCGAACCAAGAGCAGGGAACTCGGTGATCGAAACTCACCCGGACCCTCCCCGCGAGAACCAAGTTGGCCCCGAAAGTCACCGGCTGGTCCATACAGGCGGACGAGTCCTGTTCGACCGTCTGTGACCATGACCCGGCCGTCACGGAGGATCGTGGCAGCCGAGATTTCGACGTACTGATGGTGTTCGCCTCGGCCGTCGCCTCCTACCCGGACCGACGGCGTCTCGCTGAGGCGCCATGGGAGGATCGGAGCGTCACCAGCCGCACCGACCTCGATGACCTCCAGGCCTTCGAGCAACGCGAAACCCGCGTCAGTGCCTCCCTCCGGCTGGCAAGCGACTGTGGCGAAGAGCCAAGCGGCGGTCACAAAGCTTCTGGGCATGAGCGCTCCGGCAAGAGACTGGAATCCGCCTAACGGTCGGCGCCTGAGCTGCGCGCCGGTCAGTTTCGTGTGCTCACTTCATGCATCGCGTCTGCTCCACGCGCGTGTAAGGCGGTGGCTTATCGGGTCCTACCCTGAGGCTGGGTTACCCGCCTGTTACGAGAACGACCTTGCCGGCGTAACCGCCGCGCTCGAGCAGCTCGTGAGCACGAGCGGCCTCAGCCAACGGGATGCGCTCCGCCACCACCGGCTTGATCCTGCCCGCTGCCGCCAAATCGAGGAGCTCCGTCAGCGTCTCGCGGTACCAAGCACTGTGTGTATGTGGGAACTTCATCATGTTCGGGGACAACGGCACTCGCCTACCGTCCGGAATGAGCTTGAGCAGGAAGATCGTGAGCAGGCTGAGTGGAACGACCTTCCTTCCCGCCGTGGCCGTCGCGACACTGCCGAGTGGCACAAGCCGGCCCTCTTTGCGCAGGGTCCGGTAGAACGCCGTAACTGCCGTGCCCCCCCGATGGGATCGAACACCACATCCACCCCATCACCGGTCAACTCCCGGATTCGCTCGACGAAGTCCTCGGCCCGATAGTCGATCGGAGTGGCCCCCAGTGCGGACACGAACTCATGGTTGTACATGGACGCTGTGCCGTACATTTCCAGCTCCGCCAGCTTGCCGAGCTCGAGCAGAGCGGTCCCGAGGCCGCCCGCCGCCCCGTGCACCAGAATCTGTTCGCCGCTGCGCACGCCCGCAGTACGGTGCAGGTAAAGCTGCGCCGTGAGGTAGTTCACCACGAGAACCACTGCCTCGGCAGGATCGAGGGACGCGGGGACGGGCACCGCCTCGTCCGCGGGCAGGCAGATGAACTCTGCGTAGCAGCCGGAACGACCGAAGGTCCAGGCGGCTACCGTCTGCCCCGACTCGACGGTTGACACCCCGTCGCCTACCACGTCCACCACGCCGACGACGTCTTCGCCCGGGGTGAACGGCACGCGCGGATTCCCGGGAAGGGAGATCGAGCGGATCATCAGATCGTAGGCGGAGACCCCGGCCGCGAGGACCTTCACTCGAACCTCGCCGGACCCTGGTTCGGGGAGATCCTCTTCTACGACCTCGAGTACCTCCGGCCCCCCATGCCGCGGCACTACGACGCGACGGTATTTCATGTTAGACCTTCTGCACTCCGGGAGATTGCCCGCCTAACGATTCTGCATTTCTGCTGCACGGCTACCATGCTAACCGCGATACCGTTACGCAAGTTGACCCCGTCAGCGGCAAGTGCCTGGTAGGCCGCTGCCCGAGGAGGCTACTCGGCGTAGCACTCTTCTCTGGATTCTCCTACAATTGAGGATGTTCCCATCTAGCTGCTCAATTGGCACAAAGGGGGCCCCGATGCTGCTCCGAATTCGACCACCCGCCCGTGGCACTCGAACAGTGCTCGCTTTTGCGGTCGTGACCTCTCTGTTAGCGGTGTCAACGGTCGCTGCTCAGGAGACGCAAGACGTGCGAGCTGTACTCATTACAGGAACCAGTTCTGGCATCGGACTGCGAATGACCGAAGTCCTCTCAGAGAACGGGTTCTTCGTTTATGCAGGTGCCCGGAAAGCCGCGGACCTGGAACGTCTGGACGCGATGGAGAATGTGAAATCGGTCCGTCTGGATGTGACGATCCAGAACGAAATCGATGCGGCGGTGGCGTTCGTTCGGGCCGAAGGAAGAGGACTCTATGGGTTGATCAACAACGCTGGCGTGGCCGTCATGGGGCCGCTCATCGAGATGTCCGAAGATGACATGGATTTCCAGCTCGATGTGAATCTCTTGGGGCCATACCGCGTGACCAAGGCATTCGCGGATCTGCTCATCGAGAGCGAGGGTCGAATCATGACCGTCAGTTCCATCGCCGGGATTCTGTCGGGACCATTCATCGGCGCGTACAGCATGAGTAAACACGGTGTAGAGGCCTATACCGATGTCCTGGCCGCCGAACTCGACCGGTTCAACGTAGCGGTCGCCGCCGTGGAGCCTGGCAACTACAAGTCGAAGATCACGGCCTCCATGGTCAGGCGCATGGAACAGACCGGCTATTCGGCCGAAGGTTCCAGATACGGTTCGATGCTCGACCTTGTCACGGGTCCGCTCGATAGATCCCAGTACAAGGAGCCGGACGATGTGGCCCTGGCAGCCCTCGATTTCCTTTCCAGCGATTCGCCTAAGCGGCGTTACATGGTCGTCCCGAATCAGTTCGAGGCGGAGATCACCATCCGACAGGCCCTGCAGGAGCTGGTGCAGCTGAACGAAGATCACCCGTACTCGTACACGCGAGACGAGCTGGTGGAAATGCTGGACCAGGCTCTGGGTGACGAACTGCCATCGTCGTCAGAAGCATCCCCGGGCGTCGGCCTCCACGAAGCGGCAATGGGAGGGAATCTCCAGGCCATTCAGCAGCACATCGAGGCCGGGGCCGACTTGAACGCACGAGAGCCAGCGGGAGGATCGAGTCCTCTGATGACCGCGGCGACATTCGGCCACACGGAAGCAGCCCTGGCATTGATCGAAGCGGGGGCTGACCTGGACCAACAGAACAACGACGGATCGACCGCACTTCTCACCGCGGCCTTTTTCGGCCGCACCGAGATCGTCGAGGCACTGCTCGCAGCGGGAGCCGACAAGAGTATCAGGAACAACGCCGGATCGACTGCCCTGGAGGTCGTAACCCTTCCCTTCGACGCCATCAAGGACATCTACGATTACCTCGAGGCGGTTCTTGCCCCATATGGATTGGAACTGGACTACGACCGGATCAAGAGGGCTCGCCCTGGGATTGCGGAGGTGCTGCGGTAGCTGTGGATCGAGCTGGTCGCGCGATACTCGGTGTCGTCGCCGCCTAACGGATTTGTGTTTCAGCTGCGGCCCGTAGCAGCCGCCATAGCCAGGAATCAGATTGGGGCAGGGTTGCCGACCAAAGCAACCAGCCTAATGCCGCCAACTGCTAACGCTTGTTAGGGTGCGCGGTTGGTGTCGATAGCACGTGCTGCTTGAGCGTGCGACCTGTACGGGAACGGCCTCCGCTTGACGCCGTCCTTCACGATTCCTCGGTCGTACCTCGACGCCGGCATCGACATCACGCTGGACGTGTTGCGCAACCCTCAGTATGCGTCTGCCGACATCGCTGGTATCAGCAAAACCCCATATCGGTGTCTCGAGATATCTCGCTGTCGTACGCCCGCCCATCGCCATCTTGCTGCGAGAATATTCGGAAGAAATCGGACTGATATCGATCTGCGCGAAAGCCGTGACCGCAATCTTTGATCCGAATGCCGATGAGCACATTATCCGAAGTCGCTACCGGCGCGAAATGATAGACGAAATATTCGGCATATTCCTCGGACCCTGAATACTCGAGATTGAGATGCACGGCCCATCTTTCCAAGGTGCTCGGATTCGAGGGCGTATTCTCGTCCCACGCAGAGTACGTAAGCCCATGGGTTGTCTCTCGCAGTCCGTCAATAATCGTTGGCGGGAACGGGGTGGCGAATTCTAAGAAATTGATACGCCTCTTGTCCGTTTCTTGACCGTTAAACCACAGCCCTTTGTCCTGCTCGCCCTGGATGTGTAAAACAGATGGCAATGTGTTTGGTGTATTTTCTTTGAAATCGACAATCCCTTTCCGTAGCGTAGAACCTCCCGATACGGAAATGGCTTTAAACGCATAAGTGTCACTTAAACTGAGATCGGCTAGATCCGTCGGGCCACCCAGCACGAACGAGAGCAAAAAGATCGCCCCGGATGAATGACCGACCCCAAAGATGTTTTCCGGATCGATGTTGATGTCAGACGACGACTGAAGTTCTTTGAGCAACATATGAACGAACGCGAAATCGTCTCGCTCTGACTCGAAAGCTTCATGCCAGAACCACATACCGCGCGCTCCACCGTTCTCAACGCCTTGGGGAACATCCGGTTTCTTCTCGGAATAGGCAGACATCTTGATGATGATGAAATCGTCTTTATACGGTTCCAATCGTGGTTTCGAATCCAAGTAGCTTAAAACGGTCTCGTCGGTGACATCGGGTCCACACATACAACCATGAAAAAACAGAACAACCGGATTCGTTACGCCATTGTCATATGAGGTGGGGAACGTGACGGAAAAATGTCGGTCGTAGCCGTCGATATTGATGGTGCCACGATTCGTCTGGTCGAGTTCCAAGCTCTCAAAAACCAGTTTGGCGTCATCGGACTGTTCGGTCGGTTCAACAACTCCGTCGTCGCTTTGCGCCTCGCAACCAAGGGCAGGTAACAAGACAATCCCGATCGCTAACACCAAGATCACTCGGAGCGTCTTCGTTGCCATTTGGGTTGCCTCATTCCTTTCAAGGGTCTATTGGATTGGCACTACGAAGGGGCCTTCCCCCTTAGGCGGGGCTCAGCGCGTGGCGGCTTACCCAGGCGCACGGGCGCTACCTAACTGATATTCGATGGCCGAACCGCCCGATGGATTCACGGGCCTGGCACGACCTAAAGCGAAATCCGCTGGCTCGAAAGATCATAGCCGGATACTCATCACGCCACAGTCACGGACGAACGATGCCCAGGTGCGTCCCGACGGCGCGAAGGACCGGATTGTCTATTTCGATGAGGCCGTTCGGGAGGCAATAACGGACTGGCGGGGAAGGGCACCTGAGAGCCCGTACGTGTTCTCAACGCTAAAGGGCGGGCCGATGACCACAACCTACGCTCGGCAGTTCGTGAAGCGGGCCGCGCGGAAAGCCGGGATCTCGGAATGGGAACGCGTTTCCCCCCATACCTTCCGACACACATGCGCCACGGAGTTGTTACGGGAGACCGGGAACTTACGGCTGGTACAGGTCGCTCTCGGGCATTCGTCCGTTTCTACCAAGCAGCGGTACACGCACATCGCGGCCGTGGACTTGGAACGGGCTATGTCTCTGCGGCCTGGTTTGGCAGAGAGTTTGGATTCCGAAACAGCTGTTACCGCATAGAGGCCGCTGTCACGGCCGACCAGCAGACTCCGTATCAACACACGGGGTCGATCGAGGCTGTGCGAGAAAGCGTACTGTCGCGGCCAGAGGCTACCGGTAGGCGACAGAGTGGCCTTTCCCAGCAACGCGGGGCAGCATGCGGTGTGGCCTCGCTACTCGCCTGGCACCCGCATAAGCTCGGAGATAGTCTCCCCGTTCAAGACCACACGGAGTCCTGCCAGCCCGCCTGCCTCATCCAGGATCTGCTCGAGTTCGTAGCCACCCGTACCCAGAATGAGGAAGCGGCCGTCGGTGAGCGGTGCCACGCGGATGCTGCTGCCGTTCTCGTCCAGGTAGAGCTTCACGTCTTCGACATAGAGACGGACCTCGTCCCGGGGGCCGTCTCCGCGGTACGTACCAGCAAATAGCTCCAGTTCCTCGACGGGCACCACGGCAGCTTGCGGTAAACTACCGGGCTCCACCCATCGGTTATACTTCCGTAATGCCTCTTGAAGCCGGTCATGGGGAAGTGCATGGACGGTGAGACTGTCACGCCCTGTCATCGTCTCGGCCGCTACCATGGCGTTCAGGATAGCCTCGTCCGTTGCCTCTACCGTCGCCTCGAAGAGCATGTTCATACCGGGATTGGGCAGCATCTGGAGACTGGCAGCCGGCCGTTCGTGCCACGCGCCGGGGTTGCCCGTAGAGAACGCGATGAAGATATCGCCGGAACTGTTCCCACCCAGACCGCCGAGCCGACCGATTGCAAGGGGGACCCTCTCGGCCAGGCGCTGGAGTTGCTGCGGCAGCAATGGGGCATCCGTTGCGACCACGACTATGATGGATCCGCGGGAGAGCACATCCCAGTTCGGCAGGAGATCGGGGATCTCCTTTCCAACCGGTACGCCCGCCACGGTGAAGCGGCTGCGGCCGCCGTAGTTGGCCTGGACCAGAACACCGAGCGTGTGACCGCTACCCGTGAGGCGGGAGGCTGTCCCGATCCCACCCTTGAACTGGTGCGCGATCATTCCCGTCCCGCCGCCCACATTGCCCTCGGCCACCGGTCCGCCCCGGGCACCGTCCAATGCCTCGAACGTGTGGGCCCGGGTAACGTGCTGGCCGAGGATGTCGTTCAGGACATCGTACGTCTCGGCGACCACCGGGTACGTATACCAGAAGCCGCTCTCGGGATCTGCGTTGTTCTCGGTCGAGTCCATCCACGCGATGACAGCGTCGCGAACGACACCTACGCTGAAGGTGTTCGTGATCATAATGGGGGTTTCGAGGAACCCGGACTCCTCGATCCAGTGGATGCCCGTCATCTCACCGTTCCCGTTTAGCGCATACGTGGCTGCAAAGACAGGGTCGAACTTCCTCCCACGGGGGAGGATAGCTGTCACTCCCGTGCGAACCGGCCCCTCTCCTTTGACCAGGGGACCATCACCTCGAATGATGTTGACATGGCCGACCTCGACGCCGGGCACATCAGTAATAGCGTTGAGGGGGCCGGGGACGCCCTCGAACGGGATGCCCAGGTCGCGAGCCCGTACTTCTTGTCCCGTCGCTCCGGCCGGTGTGAACAGCCCGGCCAAGACCAGCAGTGCCACATTGGCAGTGAGTATGTCGTGAATGTTCATGGTCCGGTCCTTGTACGTTCTCCAAGTGACGATTTCTCGGTGACGGAGCCCCCGACACGTCAGCGAGCTGCGGTGGAGTCTCAGTCCATAGAATACAGAACTCCGATTACTGTCAACTCGATCACGCGTGCGGACGAAGCGTAGTAGCGTTCCCCGGCACACTCACGTATCTTCGCGCCTCGGAAACGCGGGAGTCCTCCTGGCACCAGTGTGCGACATTGTGTGCGAGGTTTGGAGGAATCTTCCAGCGTTTCAACGACACAACGGTACACGCACATCGCGGCCGTGGACCTTGAGCGGGCTATGTCCATCCGACCCAGCCTCACGCAGCAGACAGCTTCCACCGCCTGGAGGCCGCTGTAACCGCCGACCAGCATACTCCGGATCAACACACGCACCCGCTTGAGTCTGACCGTGACAGCGTACTGTGGCCGCCAGAGGCCCTTTCCGTTACCAACGGCGTACGCCCGGTGCGTCGACCGGCTAGGTCGCTTCCCTATCAAAGTCCATGAATGATCCCAGGAATGCGATGAAGATCACGACTCCGCTGAAGAGATGCCTAAGCCCAACCAAGCTGCGCGAGGCTGAAGCCGTCATTCCAGATCTTGGTCATGTGACGGATGCGGTCCCCGCCAAAGTCCATCACATACACGTAGTCAGCGGCGACGCTCTTCCCCGTCGGGGGCACCGGGCCGCCTTCGCCCGTGTGGGTGCCGCTGAAGACGGCGTACGCCGACACATTTCCTCGATCCTCGTCCACGGAGAACGACTTCAACTCGTAGGATCCATTCGGGACTGGACCTAAGAGACCCTTCATCCACTCGGTGTAACTCTCCAGCGTATCGATCTCCGCTAGCGCGCCCGTCTGCGCCGAGAAGGTTGCTTCGGGGTGACAATACTCGCGGCAGGCTTCCCAGCCGCCTCCGGTCTCACATGCATCGAAGAACTTCGCTGCGACTTCCCGCATGGCACT
>PVMK01143469.1_pt1 | contig 17254 bp, 21 predicted proteins | sample 1853481 | NCBI WGS metagenome assembly PVMK01 (sample SAMN08533507, study PRJNA380276) | Marine sediment metagenome, whole genome shotgun sequencing project.
TGTTGTTATGACTCGTGCCGATCATCCGACCGGTACCGATCGTCTTGCGGAAGTTGCCGCAGGACTCGATGATGAATTGATCGTTAATGTGCAGGGTGATGAACCTTTAATTGATCCGGTCATGATCGAGGCGGCTGTGGCACCGCTATTATCGGATGACTCGATTCCTATGGGTACACTCAAGACCCCTTTGACGTCTTTGGAGGAATATTTAAACCCTAATGTTGTCAAAGTGGTCACTGATCTGCAGGGATTCGCCCTCTACTTCTCTCGTACGCCGATCCCTTATCCTCGTGATTTCAGTAGCGAACTTGAGCAACGTTGGCAGGAGTTGGCGACCGCCAAGCATGTTGGTCTTTATGTCTATCGCCGTGATTTCCTGCTGCAATATCCCCACCTTCAGTCGACGCCTCTGGAAACCCAGGAATGTCTTGAGCAGCTACGTGCTCTAGAACATGGCTACCGGATTCGGGTGGCAGAGACCACTCTGGTGGGGCAGGGCGTTGATACACCGGAAGATCTGGAACGTGTAAAGGTGCTCCTGACCTCTACTTCATAGAGTAAAGTTTTCGGTAATAAAGGTTTTCATTTAAGCTCTGGAAGTGTAACATTCGTTGCTTAAATTGTTTGTGTTCCGTTAATCAAGTTTTTTCGGTCAGGAGACCCTATGAAGACCAAATTCATATTTATCACCGGTGGCGTTGTTTCCTCTCTCGGCAAAGGGCTGGCTGCTGCATCTATCGGTGCACTTATGGAAGCACGTGGACTACGGGTTTCCATGCAGAAAATGGATCCTTACATCAACGTTGATCCGGGCACGATGAGTCCTTTTCAGCATGGTGAAGTTTTTGTTACTGATGACGGTGCAGAAACTGATCTGGACCTCGGTCATTATGAGCGCTACACCACAGCTAGTCTGACCAAAAAATCTAATTTCACCACCGGTCAAATTTATGATTCCGTTATCCGTAAGGAACGCCGTGGTGATTATCTGGGCGGAACCGTCCAGGTTATTCCTCATATCACCAACGAAATTAAAGAAAAAATTCTGGCAAATTCCAATGGCGTTGATCTTGCCATTGTTGAAGTCGGCGGTACGGTCGGCGATATCGAATCGCTGCCTTTCCTTGAAGCCATTCGTCAGTTCCGCAACGATCTTGGCCATGAGAATGTTCTCTATGTCCACCTGACTCTGGTCCCATACATTCCGACAGCTGGTGAACTGAAAACCAAACCGACCCAACACAGTGTCAAAGAATTGCGTCAGATTGGTATCCAGCCAGATATTCTACTCTGTCGTTGCGATCGTGAACTGCCACGCGACATGAAGAGTAAGATTGCTCTTTTCTGTAATGTTCGCGAGGAATCTGTCATTACCGCACGGGATGTTGAGACTATTTACGAAGTCCCCATAGCTTTGCATGAACAGGGCCTTGATGAAAGAATCATCGAATTCCTGAATATCTGGACCAAAAAACCTGATTTAAGTGCCTGGCAACGGATTGTCAAGCGGGTCAAGGAACCAGCAGGTGTCACCACCATTGCTATTGTTGGCAAGTATGTTGGTCTTACCGAGAGCTACAAATCTCTTGCTGAAGCGTTGACTCATGGTGGCATTGGCAATAACTGCCGGGTGAAGCTGAAATATGTCGATTCAGAAGCGCTTGAGCGTCATGGTATCGGCACGACCTTCGACGATGTTGACGGTATCCTGGTCCCCGGTGGTTTCGGGGAGCGTGGCAGCGAGGGTAAGATTGCGGCGGTCCGACATGCCCGTGAAAATAAAGTCCCTTTCTTTGGTATCTGCCTCGGTATGCAGATGGCTGTTGTCGAGTTTGCCCGCTCAGTATGCCACATAGAAGAGGCTTATTCCAGTGAGTTTAAGGAAGACGCCAAGAACCCGGTGATTCATATTATGGAGAAACAGAAAGCGGTGAAAAGCAAGGGTGGGACTATGCGCCTGGGCGCTTATCCCTGTTCATTGCAAGAGAAGAGCTTGGCCCGCAGGATCTACGGCCAGAAAGATGTGGATGAGCGTCATCGTCACCGTTACGAGTTTAACAATGCCTACCGAAAAGCTCTTGAAAAGTGCGGTTTGGTCCTTTCTGGTGTTTATCCCGCAGAAGACCTTATTGAAATTGTAGAGATTGCTGATCACCCCTGGTTTCTTGGCTGTCAGTTCCACCCGGAGTTCAAGTCGCGGCCAATGATGCCACATCCTCTCTTTGAGTCCTTTGTCGGCGCTTGTTTCAAGGTGCGGCAAGATCAGGAAGGCCAATGAGTAAAATCCTCTCTGCTGGGTCGGTCAATATCGGCGGTGATAATCCACTGGTGTTGATCGCCGGTCCTTGTGTGATTGAAAATAAAGAGCACACTCTGAAGCTCGCCAGGGCTTTGCAGGAGATTGCCGAACGTGTCGGAGTCGGTCTGATTTTTAAAGCCTCCTATGACAAAGCCAACCGAACCTCTGTAAAGTCCTATCGTGGGCCCGGTATTGATGAAGGTTTGAAGATTCTGAGTGCGGTGAAAGAAGAGACCGGGTTACCGGTGGTTTCTGATGTCCATGATGTCTCTCAGGTAAAAGCTGCCGCTGAAGTTCTAGACATTGTGCAGATTCCTGCTTTTCTCTCCCGACAGACAGATTTATTGGTTGCCGTCGGCGAAACTGGCCGCATTGTTAATATAAAAAAAGGTCAGTTTCAGGCGCCGTGGGATATGGAGAATGCTATTGGCAAGGTTCTCTCGACGGGTAATGAGCAGATTCTTCTGACGGAACGCGGTTCATGCTTTGGTTATAACAACCTGGTCAGTGACATGCGTTCTCTGGTGATAATGCGTCAAACCGGTTGCCCGGTTGTTTTTGATGCAACTCATTCGGTGCAGTTACCGGGTGGTGCAGGGTCGACCTCATCCGGTCAACGTGAATTTGTTGCACCTCTTTCTCGCGCGGCAGTTGCTACTGGAGTAGACGCCCTTTTCTGGGAAGTTCACGAAGATCCCACCAAGGCTCTTTGTGATGGGCCTAACAGCTTGCCGCTTGATGTGGTTGAAACTCTACTGCGTCAAATGTTGGCTCTCGATGAAATCGTCAGGTCATGATGAATAAATATACTGAAATCCTGGATGTCGCCCGTAAGGTTGTTCAGATAGAAGCCGATGCAGTTGTAGCCCTGGCAGAACGTCTAGACGAACGCTTCGCCAAGGCCGTCGAGATGGTCTTGGCATGTTCTGGTCGTGTGGTTGTCACCGGGATGGGCAAGTCAGGACTGATCTGCCAAAAAATGGCGGCGACCATGGCTTCGACAGGCACGCCGACGATTTTTCTTCACCCGGCAGAAGGTGTCCATGGTGACCTTGGTATGTTGATGAAGGGCGATGTTGTTATTGCGGTCTCTAACTCCGGTGAAACAGAAGAGATCACACGCATATTGCCGATCATCAAGCGCATGGGATTACCCCTGATTGCCATGGCTGGAAACCAAGAAAGTACTCTGGCTCGGGCCGGAGATGTGTTTCTTGATATCTCGATTAAGGAAGAGGCTTGTCCGTTACAGTTGGCACCGACGGCTAGCACCACAGTCACCTTGGTTATGGGTGATGCTCTGGCTGTGGCGTTACTTGTGCAGAGAGGTTTCAAGGAAGAAGATTTTGCTCTCTACCACCCTGGAGGTGCATTAGGTAAGCGTTTGCTATTACGGGTTGAAGATCTCATGCACGAGGGTGAAGACATTCCGACAGTCAATGCAGGGATCCCTTTAAAGGATGCACTTTACGAGATCTCCAGCAAAAAATTGGGGATTACCGGGGTTGTTGATGATCAGGGAGCTTTGCTTGGCGTCTTTACCGATGGTGATTTACGTCGTAAAATTGAGCAGGGGATCGAGGTTCTCAACCAACCTATCTGCAAGCTTATGGGTGGTAAGCCGAAGCGTATTCTGCGCACCAATCTGGCCGCTAAATCGTTGCAGCGCATGGAGCAATACCAGATAACCTCTTTGTTTGTGTTCGAATCAGAAGAGGACCAGAAACCGATTGGAATTATTCACCTGCATGATTTGCTTAAGGCTGGGGTTATTTGATGGTTGATGATCTGGCAAAGATAAAACTTCTGCTGCTTGATGTCGATGGTGTCATGACTGATGGTCGAATTATTTATGACAACGATGGTGGTGAAACCAAGGCCTTCGATGTTAAGGATGGCCATGGGCTCAAATTGGTGCAGCGGGCAGGAATTAAGGTCGGTATTATTACCGGGCGCCAGTCCGCGGTTGTCGCGCGCAGGGCTGCAGAGCTAGGTATTGAGCTGGTATATCAAGGAGCCAAAGACAAGAGCTTGCCCTTTAACGATATCCTGGAAAAGCTCGCATTAACGCCGGAGGAAGTTGCCTATGTTGGTGATGATATTGTCGACCTTCCGGTCATGCGAAAAGTCGGTTTTGCCGCAACCGTGGCTGATGCTGTGGACGATGTGAAACCTTATGCCGACATGGTTTCCGAGCGCTCAGGGGGGAGGGGAGGCGTCAGGGAAATCTGTGAATTCCTGCTCAAAGAATCTGGCCGCTGGTCAGCTGTAACACGTCATTACTTTGAAGATTAATCTTCTATACAATTCCCATGCCAACTTGCCACATAGCTCTTTACACTCATTATCTCAGGGTGCTATACTGACTTCCGTCAATGAGATACTTCAAGCCCCGCAATCTTCTCCTCGTACTGGCACTGGTTCTGGCACTGATTCTGCTGACTGTTATTGCCCTGCGGTATCGTACCGAGAGCCATTTGCAATCTTTGGTGAAAGCTTTGCCGAAGGGGATCGATGTGTCGCTTCAGGATATCGACTATACTCATCTTGAAGAAGGTCGAGCTCGTTGGCGTTTAGTCGCGAAGCAGGTAGAACGTCAATCTGCGTCGGGGGTTCTAGGACTTGTGGGCCCTCAACTTAGCTTTTATGACGAGCAAGGAGCAGTAAAAGGTTTTCTAAAGGCTGACAAAGGTGACGTCAGTGATGATTATCAGCTGGTGAGATTGCGCGGTGATGTTGTTCTAAAGAATTCTGCTGGCTATACGCTGTATACGGACTCTATCGATTACGACCATACAACACAGCAGGCAATAACAGATGCACATGTTCGCATGATTGGAGACGGTGTGCACCTGGAAGGTACAGGGTTGGTGTTTTATCTAAAGCAGGAACGCTTGCAACTGCAAGCGAATGTGAAAGGGTCTCTTGATTCTAAACAGATGGAATGACAAATCCTATGACGAAAATTGCTCCTCTGTGTATATCTATTCTCTTGTTGCTCCTGCCGCTGTCAGCGTTTGCAGAGCTCGAAATGCCGAAGCAAAACCGTGGACCAGTTGAGGTCTCTTCAGACCGTCTTGAAGCCAATGACCAGGCACAAACGCTCGTTTTCTCAGGAAATGCAGTTGCGACTCAGGATGATGTCACAATTTATGGTGATCGCCTTACGATAAAGTATAAGGGAGAGAAACGCGAGATAGAGATGGTCATCGCCGAGGGCTCGGTACGTATCATCCAGGGACAACGTGTTGCAACGAGCGAGAAGGCGATTCTCTACTATATTGAAGAACGAATTGTTTTGACTGGTTCACCGAAAGTCACTGATGGCGACAGTTATGTACAGGGCCAGGAGATCACGATTTACCTGAATGACCAACGCAGTGTTGTCACTGGTGGCGAGGGGGGCAGGGTAAACGCTGTCTTTACGCCGCAGACGGAGGAAGAACCTTGAACCACCTCTTAGCCGCACGCGGTTTGTCGAAAGCCTATAAACAGCGCCAGGTGGTCTCATCCGTTGATCTGGAGCTCAAGTCAGGCGAAGTGGTTGGTCTGCTTGGTCCAAATGGTGCCGGGAAAACCACTTCATTTTATATGGTGGTAGGCTTGGTCAGGCCAGACCAGGGCGAAGTGTTTCTCGACGATGAAAATTTAACCGAGCTACCTATGCACCAGAGAGCTAGAATGGGGATTTCATACCTTCCTCAAGAGGCTTCAATCTTTCGCAAGTTAACGGTCGAACAAAATCTTCTGGCGATTTTGGAGACGACGGGAAAATCCAGACAGGGCCAGTTGAAACGCAAAGATGAATTGCTCGAAGATTTTCGTCTGACGCATGTTGCAAAATCTTACGGTTATGCTCTTTCCGGCGGAGAGAGACGCCGCGTGGAGATCGCGCGAGCTCTGGTTCTGGACCCAAGGTTTATTTTACTTGATGAGCCATTTGCAGGAATTGACCCGATTGCGGTTCTTGATATCCAGGGAATCATCAATGAATTGAAAAAACGTCATATCGGCGTGTTGATTTCCGATCACAACGTCCGTGAAACCCTGAGTGTGTGCGACAGAGCTTATATCCTTAACGAAGGTTGTATCCTGGAGCATGGCTCTCCCGATGAAATTGCTCAAAGTCCAAAAGCCCGGGCGATTTATCTGGGCGAAAAGTTCCGACTCTGATTTTGGGGTGTTACTATAAACCATACAATGCTCATTGTGGCCAATGACTTGACCTTTTGAGACTGTTTCCCCTTACGATGGTGATATGGCTTTAGAAATAAGACAACAACTTAGGCTTAGTCAACAACTGGTTATGACGCCCCAGCTTCAGCAGGCGATCAAACTGCTGCAGCTTTCGCGTATGGAGTTAATGGATGTTGTACGCGAAGAACTAGAGGAGAATCCTGTCCTGGAAGAAGGCCAGGAGTCCCCTGAAGAGAAGGAAGCGAATGAAGAAGAGCTGACCGCTGAAAAAACAGATGAACAAGATCAGGAGAACAGCAAAGAAGACGATCGCAATGGCATGGAGGATATTGACTGGAAGACCTATCTGGAAAGCTACAGCCTGGGTGGTACGACCGCTGACAGCTATGAGGCTGATGAGGATCGACCTTCTTACGAAAATCTGCTAACCAGAAAACCTTCTCTCTCTGACCATCTTTTATGGCAACTGAACCTCTCACGGTTGGAAAGCCAGGAACGAGCCATTGCCTGTGAAATTATTGGTAACATCGATGATGATGGCTATCTGCATGTCTCTGTCGAGGAATTAGCCGCACAGGCTGGTTGTGACTGTGAATATGTTGAAGGAGTCCTCTCCGCAGTTCAGAACTTCGATCCTCCCGGTGTTGCCAGCCGCAATCTTCAGGAATGTCTTCTCAAACAACTTGAACAGTTGGAGATGTCAGAGGACCTTGCTGCTGTCATTCTTCGAGATCATCTCGACGAACTGGAAAATCGTCGTTATCAGGTAATTGCCAGAAGTCTTCAGGTCCCCTTGGATGAAATATTCTCTGCTGCGAAATTCATCAGTGGTCTGGACCCTCGCCCTGGCAGTCAATACGGCCAGGAAGACGTTCATTACATTATTGCCGATATCTTTGTGCACAAAGTCAGTGATGAGTACATCGTCGTCCTCAACGATGATGGTTTGCCTAATTTGAGGATCAATTCCTTCTATCGTAATGCACTGTCTGGTGCTGCAAAGGTCGATGAAAAAGCAGGCGAGTATATTCAGGAGAAACTACGCGGTGCTCTTTGGCTGATCAAGAGTATTCATCAGCGTCAACGGACGATTTATCGTGTCACCAAGAGCATCGTTAAATTTCAAAGGGACTTTTTTGATCGCGGGGTTGCCCATCTCAAACCCCTTGTACTGCGTGATGTAGCAGAAGATATTGAGATGCACGAGTCCACTGTCAGTCGTGTGACGACTAACAAATATGTGCAGACACCACAGGGCCTTTTTGAACTGAAATACTTCTTTAACAGTGGTATCAACACGACCGCGGGGGATTCAATCGCTTCGGAGAGTGTTAAAAGCAAGATCAAGGAGATCCTTTCCACTGAGAACACCCGTAAACCCTTTTCAGACCAGAAAATTGTTGAAATCTTGCACGATCAGGGGATTGATATCGCCAGACGGACGGTGACCAAGTATCGAGAGATGTTGGGCATCGGTTCTTCTACTCAACGTAAGCGCCTGTTTTAGTCTTGTGCCATTTGTTTTAGTTGTGCCCCGTTAGTTTTATTCAGGCCCGATTAGTTTTAATCGTGTCATGGTTTTATGAAAACTAGCAGGTATAATCATAGAAACACGATCTTTTTCATAAACATCTACGAGGAGGTACGAAAATTATGCGGATTAATGTGACCTTTCGACATATGGAAACCAGTGAACCTGTACGTAATTATGTTGAAGAGAAACTTCCAAAGGTCAAAAAATACATTGAGGAACCCGTTGAAGCACAGGTGGTTCTCTCTGTAGAAAAGAAAATCCGTCACAAAGCTGAAGCCATTCTGAACGCCAAGGGAATCACCATCAAGGCAACAGAAGAGACATCAGATATGTATGCCGCGATTGACGGTATGCTGGATAAACTTGATCGACAATTGAAGCGTTACAAAGATAAGATTAAAAAGCACAAGCCTCTGAGTGGGCGGGAACGGCGTGTCAACAAAACGATTTACACCGCTGAGAGTATTGATGAGGCTCATGAAGAACCAAGTATTATCAAGACTGACAGTTTTCAGGTGAAGCCTATGTCGGTGGATGAGGCCGTTATGCAGATGGATCTGTTGGAAAAGGAGTTTCTGGTTTTTACAGATGACTCATCCGAACAGATTAATGTGGTCTATCGTCGCAAGGATGGCAATTATGGCTTGATTGTCCCCCAGTCCTAAGGCTATCTTATATGGCAGGCGGTCAATGTGGCCGCCTGCCATTGTTTTACTAACTTCCAGACAGTTACTAGGTTAATCGTGAAATGAAAATTTCGGAGTTGCTTGATCCTGCGGCGATCGTCGCAGAGTTAAATGGTACGGGAAAAAAAGAAGTTCTCGCTGAGCTGACAGATGCTCTGTTGAAATCTGATTCGAGTCTGGTCCGGGACGATGTCCTGAAAGTCCTTATGGAGCGGGAGCGACTCGGATCTACGGGTATCGGTGATGGAGTCGCGATTCCTCATGGTAAATTAAAAGATATCGACCGTCTGCTGATCTCTTTTGGTTTGAGTCGTCAAGGTGTTGATTTCGATTCTATGGATAGCAAGCCAGCTCACCTTTTTTTCCTCCTGGTTGCGCCAGAGGCGTCCGTCGGTGTTCATTTGAAGACTCTGGCCCGTATTTCCAAATTGCTGAAAAGTACGGCAGTGCGCGAGCGCCTGCAATCAGCCGTTGATAGCGCAGAAATTCATCGCATTATTTCTGAAGAGGAAGAACAACTCTAAACGGTTGAATCGATGCCCCGTCTGAGTATCTCTGAACTATTGTCCGAGACAGAGGCCGGGCTTGACCTGGAGCTTTTGGCCGGCGAGCGTGGCCTGAGCCGTGTTGTCCAGGTTCCAAGAATTCAAAAGCCTGGTCTGGCGCTGGCCGGCTATACCAAGAACCTCCATCCTGACCGCATCCAGATCCTGGGTGCTACCGAACTCAGTTATCTTGCAGAACTGTATCAGCGAGCCCCAGCCAAGGCTGAAGAGAATGTCTCTCAGCTTTGTGCGCTTGATATCTGTTGCTTTATCATCACCAAAGACCTGGATGCACCTGATAACCTTTTACGTGAAGTGGAAAGCCACAACATTCCTCTGCTACGTAGTCATCACCAAAGCTCAACCTTCATCTCCCTATTGACCCAATATCTGGAAGAGCGTCTGCTTCCCCAGACCAATGTGCACGGCGTGCTTGTTGATGTGCTTGGGGTCGGTGTCCTTCTGCTCGGTAAAAGTGGCATCGGCAAGAGTGAATGTGCTCTTGACCTGGTTATTCGTGGACATCGTCTGGTGGCTGACGATGTGATTAAAGTCCGCCTGAAATTACCTGCTGTGCTCTTCGGTGAAGGTAGTGATCTGTTGCATTACCACATGGAGATTCGTGGTCTTGGTATCATCAATATCAAACATTTGTTTGGTGTTGCTGCAATTCGCGAGCGAAAGAAAATCGATCTGGCTATCGAACTTGTGGAATGGCAGGATAGCAATGAATACGACCGCCTTGGTCTTGAAGAAAACCATTATGAACTGCTTGGGGTCAAATTGCCCTTGCAAACGATTCCTGTCCGTCAAGGCCGGAATATCACAACCATTGTTGAAGTTGCGGCCCGCAACCAGTTGCTCAAGGAAATGGGATATCACAGTGCGGTAGAGTTTGAAGAGAGGCTGGAGCAGCGGATGGCTGAAACAGCAAGAATCCATGCGCAGTCTATCATTGGGGATAACCTGGAATGAAACGACAACTTGTTGTTATCACCGGGCTGTCTGGCTCTGGCAAAAGTACTGGAGCTCGCTCTCTCGAAGATGCTGGTTTTTTTGTTATTGATAACCTCCCCTTGGTGATGCTCCCTGATTTTCTCTCTTTAACTGATCACGGATATGAAAAAGTGGCAACGGTTGTCGATGCCAGAAGCTCTGATTTTTTAGGTGATTGTCGTGAAGTTCTGAGTCGTATAAAGGCAGAAGGACACGCCGTCGATGTCCTGTTTTTTGAAGCATCGGACCAGGACTTGGTAAAACGATTTTCAGAGACCCGCCGTCGCCATCCTCTGGTGCAGAAAGAGGGGATTCTTGCTGCCATTGATAATGAACGTGAAATCATGTCAGAGCTGCGCAGGCTGGCAACAATCATTCTGGATTCTTCCGGGCTGACTGTTCACCAACTGCGTCAAAGAGTCCTGGCTTCCGTTCTGGGAGCGGAAGACCATGAAGGCCAGCTACGGGTGCAGGTGCAGTCTTTTGGCTTTCGAAATGGTCTGCCTCTTGGCGCAGACCTTGTCTTCGACGTACGCTTTCTCGACAACCCCCATTTCGTTGAAGAGTTACGTCCCAAAACCGGGCTGGACCCGGCGGTCAGTAACTTCGTATTGAGTCAAGCTGACTACCAAGCTTTTCTTGGCAAGCTGAAAGACCTCCTTTTCTTTCTCTTGCCACGTTATTCTCAGGAGGGGAAAACCAGCCTGACAATCGGCATCGGTTGTACTGGTGGGCGACATCGTAGTGTCGCTGTTGCAGAGGACTTGGGGCCGTACTTGCTCGGCACTGGAAGCGTTGTGCAGGTAAATCACAGGGATATCAGTAAGGATTAAGATTATGGTCGGTTTGATTGTTGCGACGCATGGCAATCTTGGCGCGGAGCTATTGACGTCAACACAGATGATTCTCGGCCCGGTTCGAAATGCCAGGGCTGTCAGCATTAATCAGGATAGCTCGATGGAAGATGTTCGTGATGCTATTGTGGCAGCTATTGCAGAGGTCGGAATAGACGATAATGGCGTCATCATTGCCACGGATATGTTCGGTGGTACTCCAGCCAATGTCAGCATGACTTTCCTTGAGCCACAGGTCGTTGAAGTCCTGAGCGGTGTCAATCTGCCTATGCTGCTTAAATTTTTCAACAGCCAGGAAAACCTTGCTTTGGACGAATTGGCAGGAATACTCAAGTCGTATGGTCAACAGAGCATCGCATTAGCTAGTGAATATTTGCAGAGATAGGAGACTCTCGGGCAAGGCTCGTCATAGTCCTCTCTTATCCAATATAATCACCTCGTTAGGAGCCATTTGTAATGAGTATTGTTCTGGCGCGTATTGACAGCCGCCTTGTGCATGGTCAGGTTCTGGAAGCCTGGGTGCCCTATGTCAATGCCGATTGTATTGTGGTTGCCAACGACGAAGTCGCAGCAGCGTCTTTTCAGTGCATGGTTATGCAAGCGGCCATACCGAGTTCGATCAAGTTGATTATTGGTACGTTAGAGGAAACTGCCAGTATCCTTAGTTCTGCTGACTTGCTCAAGAAACGAGTCCTGTTGCTTTTTACCAACTCCGAGGATGCCCTGAAGGTTTGTCAGCTCGGCGTCTCTTATACAAAACTTAATCTTGGCAACATGCACTCGAGCGCAGGTAAGGATCGTTATACTTGCACAATTGCCCTCGACCAGCATGACATTGAGAAGTTGCAGCAGGTTGAGGACCATGGTGTCACCATTGTTTCCCAATGTGTCCCCGCAGATCGGGAGCAGAACTGGCATAAACTGATTCGTTCTGGAGGTCGTTAAATGGTTGTTGGCGACTACCTGTTGGCCGGCCTGGTGGCCATGCTGACTGGTCTGGATCGGGTTGCTCTGATTCAGATTATGATTTCCCGACCCTTGGTTGCCGCACCCTTGACAGGCTGGGTCCTTGGTAATCCTCTGGTTGGAATGGAGGTCGGCATGCTGCTCGAGTTGCTCTGGCTCGGCAGGCTACCAGTTGGGGCCGCAATTCCTCCTGACGATACGCAGGTTGCCGTGGGTGCGACTGTCCTGGCCTTGAGCGTGGGGCACTTGCTCGACTTGCACGGTATGCCGATGGTGATCCTGGCTGTGCTGATTGCTATCCCTTTGGGCAAGTTTGGACAGGTCTTTGATCGTCTGGCGCGTCATGTCAATGACCGCCTTGCTCTCTCCGGTCACGATGCCCTCATGACAGGGGATACGAATGGCCTGGAGCGTTATCATCTTTTTGGTTTGGCCAGTTTTGCACTTGCGAGCTTGGCTACGGCAGTCGTTATTGTTCTGATCGGTAGTTTTGCTCTCTACTCTGTCGCTCCTCTGCTGATCGGAGCGGTTCGCGAAACTGGCCTGAGCCTACAATACAGCCTGATTCTGGTGGGAGCGGCGTCACTCCTTGGAACGATTAATGTCAATCGTAGCGCTTCCCTGTTCTGTGCCGCGTTTATTGGCACTATGCTGGTTCTCTGGATGAGATGACTCTATGAAAGAGATACGCCTTTCCTGGCTGACATTTTTACGCATGTACCTTCGGTCGTTTCTACTGCAGGCCAGTTGGAACTTCGAGAAGTTACAAAACCTCGGGTTCTTCTATTTGATACTGCCGGGGTTGCGCAGTATCTACGGAGATGAAATCCCTGCCGATGTTCGTCAGCGACATGGGGCTTATTTTAACACTCACCCTTATTTTGCGCCGCTGGTTGCGGGGACTACTTTGCGCCTGGAATCACTTAGTATCGCCGGTGAAACACCTGCCGTTGATGCTGAAACATATAAAAAAATGGTTATGGCACCTCTTGCCGCGATGGGAGATGCCCTCTTTTGGGGTGGTGTCCGTCCTCTGGCTGCACTGATTGGTCTTCTGATAGCGAGTCAGGGGTCTCTCTGGGCTCCGGTGGTTTTTCTGGTGCTCTTTAATCTGCCCCATCTGCTGTTTCGTGGCATCGGGCTTGCGCTCGGCTATGTTCAGGAGCTGAAGGCCATTGAAACGATACAGAAATGTCATCTGCCGGACCTGGCGATCAGGCTCAAAGAATCAACGACAGTGCTGATCGGTGTCCTCTGCGCATATCTCTCCTTTAAGGGCTGTGAACATCAGGACATTTCTGCCGCATGGGGTTTTATTCAGCTACCAATTGTTCTGCTTTTTGCCTGGTTGGCTCATAAAGGTGTGACCAGTCTGTTTCTTGTTTTATTGACAACGTCCAGCCTGTTGTTGTTGGCGTTGCTGTTTTAATAGAGGGGATGAGATGACGACAGAAAACTCAAAATTCAAGATTGTTAACCGTTTGGGATTGCATGCCCGGGCTGCTGCTCAGCTGGTCCAGACAGCTAACCGGTTCCTATCGGATGTGACCATCGAGAAAGACGGTAATGACGTGAACGGCAAGAGTATTATGGGTCTGTTGATGCTGGCGGCTCCGCAAGGGTCAATAATCTCTGTGACGGTGTCTGGTGAAGACGCCGAAGAGGCAATGAAGGTAATCGGGACTTTGATCGATGATGGCTTCGGTGAAGATTAATATAGCTGAAGATACCATGCTCGTCGGTATCGCTGCAGCACCCGGGATTGCGATCTCCAGGAGTCACTTGGTTAATCGTGACCGGATGACCGTTATTGAACGCCGTATCTCTCCGGAGGAGGTCGATCCAGAAATTGGAGCGTTTAAGGATGCGGTCGAAAGATCTAAAGCTCAATTAATTGAAGTCAAAGACCAGGCTGATAGCAAGGAGTTGACTGAGCACCTCTATATTATTGACACCCATCTGCTGATTCTTGATGATGAGATGCTGATCGGTGAGACCATCGGCCTGATTCGTGGGGAACTGATCAATGCCGAGGGCGCTCTGAACCGGGTCTTAAGTAAACTGCGCCGGGTGTTCGATAAAATTAGCGACGAGTACCTGCGGGAACGGCGCTCGGACATCGACTCGATCGGTGATCGCTTAATGCGCAACCTGCTTGGTGAAACACGTGAATCTCTGGCCGATGTGAATGAACAGGTCATTGTTGTCGCCCATGATCTTTCTCCTGCCGATACTGTGCAAATCGACAGATCAAAGGTCATCGGGTTTGTGACCGATATTGGCGGGCGTACCTCGCACACTGCAATCCTGGCTCGCTCGCTCGGTATTCCTGCTGTGGTCGGGTTGGAGACTGTGACCTCACTGGTGCCAGACGGTACGCCAATGATTATCGATGGTAGCACCGGCACGGTGATCCTCAGACCCTCGACTGAGACTTTTCGCGACTATCTGGACAAGAAGCAGCACTACGACTACCTGGAGTCTGAACTTGTTCAGTTTCGCAGCTTACCGGCAGAGACCAGGGACGGCTACTCTCTGGCTCTGCGCAGCAACATCGATTTTGTTGAAGAAATAACGGTGGCACGGGAACAGGGGGCCCAGGGCATCGGTCTGTTCCGTACCGAGTTCCTCTTTATGTCGGGCGAGGGGCCTCCTTCCGAAGATGAGCAATTTGACATCTATCGTACGCTGCCGTGGAGAAGATGGCACCTTTTCCAGTGACCATCAGGACCCTTGATGTCGGTGGTGATAAGTTTCGTCCCCGAGTTTAACCTCGCCGATGAGGTCAACCCGGCGATGGGGCTGCGTGCCATACGTTTTTCACTCAAAGAAGTTAACCTGTTCAAAACTCAGCTGCGAGCAATCCTCAGGGCTGCCGCGTTTGGTCCCATACGTATTATGTTCCCGATGATTTCGGGAGTCGCCGAAGTGCGTGACTGCAAGCAATTCCTCGAAAGAGAACGTCAGGAACTGCTTTCGGCAGGCATTACTTGTGGTGAAAATGTTGAAGTCGGCATCATGATTGAAACTCCAGCCGCAGTTTTGATTGCTGAGTCTGCTGGCGAAGGAAGTTGACTTTTTCTCGGTTGGGCACGAATGACCTGATCCAGTACTGCTCTGGCGATTGACCGCGCAACGAGCACGTCGCCTATCTCTATGAGCCGATGCACCCGGCTGTTCTTGCAGGCGTTGCTGCTGATTTGCCAGGCAGCAAAGTCCGCCGGTATCGAAGTTGGCATGTGCGGTGAGATGGCAGGCGAAGATCTCTACTCGCTGGTCCTGATTGCTCTCGCTTTCAGTGAGCTGTCTATGAACGCCGTCAATATCTCCCGGGTCAAGCGAGTCATACGGCAGGTCGAGCTCTCGGAGGTCAAGCTGATCCTCGACCGAGCTTATGACGCTGGCAACGGCCGAAGAGGTTGCCGCTGCCCTGGAAAAGGAAATGCACCAGCGTTATCCGCAAGTCTTTTCTGAACACGAGCTTCTAGTCGCTGTCGATGTTTTTGCGGTTGTTCTACCTCTACGAACTCCTGAGTGCAGTCGCTAAACTCTTGACAGTGTTAGCAGTCTGTTGGACAATCAAGAGTTGGCTGCAAATTCGTTCATTCGGCCCATAGCTCAGCTCCTTTTCGATCAATAGCTACAGCTATTACTCTCAAACGAGCTAACATCTGGTCTCAAACGACCAAGTTTTCGCTTCAGTTCTGATAGCCCGAAAGACTGCTAGTGTCAAAGATTAACGTTTCGTCTCTTAATAAAGCCCTTTAAGGAGTATGACTTATGCCTATGACAGATTTTATCTTTACCTCCGAATCGGTTTCCGAGGGGCACCCTGATAAGGTCGCCGACCAGATTTCTGATGCTATTCTCGATGCAATCATTGCCCAGGATCCCCAAGGCCAGGGTTGCCTGTGAGACTCTTGTTACAACTGGTATGGCAATGATCGCCGGTGAAATAACTACAAGTGCCTATGTAGATATGCCCGCTATCGTTCGTCAAACCATCAAGGAGATAGGCTACGATGATTCCGCCATGGGTTTTGATTATGAAACCTGTGCGGTTTTGACCTCGATCGATCGCCAGTCTCCCGATATCTCACAGGGTGTCTCTGAAGGTGAGGGACTCTTCACCGAACAGGGCGCTGGCGATCAGGGAGTAATGTTCGGCTATGCCTGTAACGAAACTCCCGAGTTGATGCCGATGCCGATCACCTTTGCCCATAAGTTGACCAAACGCCTTGCCGATGTAAGAAAAAGTGGCTTGCTCAACTTTTTGCGTCCAGACAGCAAGTCGCAGGTATCGATTCAATACATTAACGACAAGCCGATCAGGGTTGATACGGTCGTTGTTTCTTCGCAACATGCACCGGATGTGACTTATGAAAACCTCAAGGAGTCGATCATCGAGGAAGTTGTCCGTAAAGTTATTCCTGAGAATCTTCTTGATGAAAACACCAAATACTTCATCAACCCGACTGGTCGTTTTGTGGTTGGTGGACCGATGGGCGATTGTGGCTTGACCGGTCGTAAAATCATTGTAGATACCTATGGTGGCCAAGGCTCTCACGGTGGCGGCGCTTTCTCCGGCAAGGATCCTTCCAAGGTTGACCGCAGTGCCTCTTATATGGCTCGTTATGTTGCCAAGAACATTGTTGCTTCAGGTCTCGCAGATAAATGTGAAGTTCAGCTCGCTTACGCAATCGGTGTTGCCGAGCCGGTTTCGGTTATGATCAACACTTTTGGTACGGGAAAAATCCCGTCCAATGATATTGCCCGAGTTGTGCGTGATGAATTCGACATGCGTCCCCGTGCTATCGTGGAGACTCTCGATCTGTTGCGCCCAATTTATCTGAAGACAGCGGCGTATGGACATTTCGGCCGTGAATTGCCTGAATTTACCTGGGAACGTACTGATCGTATCGAATCGATGCAAAAGCGCGCCGGTATCTGATTCTTTCTATCGGTTGACTCCTGAATCGTTTGGGCGGATCGTATTTGCGATCCGCCCGTTTGCATTCAAGGTCGTTGGTTATGTCGAAGCCTGATCTTTCCATTATTATTCCTACCATCAACGAATCAGAGGCCTTACCGTTGTTGCTTGACGACATTGCCCGTCAGCAGGGGATCTCTTTTGAAGTTATCATCGCTGATGGTGGCTCTATCGACACAACCTG
>PVMK01122397.1_pt1 | contig 17252 bp, 20 predicted proteins | sample 1853481 | NCBI WGS metagenome assembly PVMK01 (sample SAMN08533507, study PRJNA380276) | Marine sediment metagenome, whole genome shotgun sequencing project.
AACAGGATTCAATTTGAGCAAATTAACAACTAGCAACAACACAAGGAGAGACAAATGCTTTACAGATATTTTTTGATTGCATTGTTCATTCTGTATACCGCAACGAACGTATGTGCTGAATCAGGTGGAGATGACCTGGCAGCCGCAGCACAGAATCCGGTTGGCGCCATGTACAGCCTGCCGTTAAAATTTACTTTTGACTACGGGGCGGATAACGGCGAAGCATCCTTTCTCAATATTCAACCGGTGATTCCGGTTACTGTTGGGGACTGGAACCTGATCAATCGTGTGATTGTGCCACTGATCTATACGCCCGGTCTTGTCACGGGGACACCCGAAATTCCCAATCCAGTTCCGGGCGACGGTGCCACCGGCTTGGGTGACATCAACTACACTGTCTTTGTTTCACCGGCTGCGCCGGGCAAAGTCATCTGGGGTATCGGACCATCACTCACGTTGGATACCGCATCTGATGATCAATTAGGCAGTGGCAAATGGAGCGGTGGTGCATCCGTGGTTTTACTCGTACAGCCGAAATGGGGAACAGTGGGACTACTTGGTCGCCAGCTCTGGTCCTTTGCAGGCGATGACAACCGGGCTGATGTGAACCAGTTTCTCCTTGAACCGTTCATTAGCTACAATCTGGATGGCGGCTGGTACCTCATCACTGACATGATTATTACCGCCAACTGGGAGGCAGATTCCTCAAATCGATGGGTAATCCCTCTGGGCGGCGGTTTCGGAAAAATGTTTGCCATCGGCGAACAGAAAATGAATAGCAAAATTGAAGTCTACTACAACGTCAAAAAACCAACGGGAGCCCCTGACTGGACCTTGAACTGGACCCTGCAGTTCCTGTTTCCGAGGAAGTAGGAAATGACTAGGTTTCAAGGGGTCAAGGGTTCGAGGTTTCAAGGGGAAAAATAAAAAACTTTCTGGACAAATAGCAGGCAGGTATTTGGAGTACTGGAGTGATGGAGTGATGGAAAAGATAATAGGCTTAAGACTGAAGACTGAAGACTGAAAAAATATAAACGAGAAGGATCAGAAGCAATTCGAGAAGGAGGAGTCATGAAAACTTTTGAATTAACTCCAAAGATGCAGACCGGTATTGAAGAGATCGACAATCAACACCGCAAACTTATAAGCTGGGCAAATTTCCTTGCAATTGATGATGCCGATGACACCGACCGGAAAGTTTCTGAGGCCCTGGATAATCTCCAGGATTATGTTGTCTATCATTTCCAAACCGAAGAGGAGGCAATGGACAGATACGATTATGACAAGCTGTCAAAGCACAAACAGCAACATCTCAGGTTAATGAACGAAGTTGCCGACCTGTTTAGCCGTGCAAGAGGAAAAGAGGCGAGCGAGGGAACGCTGGCGGAACTGCAATATATGTTCATGGACTGGATTCAGCTTCATATCATGGAGTGGGACCAGCCCTTTGCTACTTTTCTGAAGAACAAAAACATACAATTTTAAGTCTCCCTGACAGCATAAAGCATGGAATACTGTAGGACGGACTTCAGCTTGAATAGTACACACTCAATATAGAACAAAACGGATGCTATGGTGCAATGAACTATCCCTTTAAGAACAATCAGGAAAATCCAAAAGCCGGAAAAACTCGGCAAGGGATTTTCCCCATAATGTTGCTGCTCCATACCATATTGATGTTTATCACTCTTGTACTTCTCACAAGTGTTCATGGTTTTGCCGGTGAGTTTAAAGAAGAGTTCGATGCGTTGCATTTGAAAGTGTGGACTGCTGATTTTGACGGCATGGCGAAACGTCAAGTTGTACGGGTCTTAGTGGTGCCCAACAAAATGCTCTATTTTCTTGACCAGGGACGCCTTCGTGGTGTGAACGTCGACCTGTTCAATGAGTTTGAAAAATTCATCAATAAGAAACGGAAGACTGGTACTGTAAAGATAAAAGTTGTTTTTCTGCCGGTCCAAAGAGACCAGCTGTTCACTGCTTTGGTAGAGGGCCGTGGCGATATAGCCGCATCATATCTTACAATAACGGGGAGTCGAAAAGAGGTTGTGGATTTCAGCTCCCCACTTTTGACCGGGGTGAAAGAAATCCTTGCCACCGGCCCGAATCTGCCAGTGATGAAATCCATTGAAGATCTTGCCGGTCAGGAGCTGCATTTACGCAAGTCCAGCAGTTACTATCAACATGTCGTTGAACTTAATGAAACCTTTAAGAAAAAAGGTCTGCCGTCAATCCGTGTTGAAGAGGCCAGCGAGTTTATGGAGGATTCAGACCTGCTTGAAATGGTCAATGCCGGGCTTATCCCGATGGTCATTGTTGACGACCACAAGGCCCGATTCTGGGGTCAGATTTTTGAGAACATAAAATTTTATCCTGATATTGCGGTAAATACCGACGGAGAAATTGCCTGGGCCTTTCGCAAAAACAGCCCTCAGCTTGCTGCAGTTGTGAATGAATTTCTTCAAACTGCCAAAAAAGGTACGCTGCTCGGTAACATCCTGTTCAAGCGCTACCTGAAGGAAAACAAATGGGCACGCAACTCCCTGAGTCCCGAAGAGATCAAAAAATTTCAGGCAGTTGTTGATATTTTCAAAATCTATTCCGACCGCTACGGTTTTGATTATCTTATGACAGCGGCACTCGCCTACCAGGAATCACAGCTTGACCACAACAGCCGCAGCCATGCCGGGGCGGTGGGGATCATGCAGATGTTGCCGGGAACAGCTGCTGATAAAAATGTCGGGATTCCCGATATTGAAAACCTAGAGAATAACATCCATGCAGGTCATAAATATCTTCGATTTCTTCAGGACCGTTATTTCAGTGACCCGGAGATTGATACACTCAACAGGTACCTGTTCTCATTTGCTGCCTACAATGCCGGGCCGGCAAAAATGATCCGAATGCGCAGGGAAGCCAGGGAAAATGGCCTTGATCCTAATGTCTGGTTTCAGAATGTCGAGGTTATTGCAGCTAAAAGAATTGGCCGGGAAACGGTGCAATACGTAAGCAATATCTACAAGTATTACATCTCCTACAAGCTTTCTCAATCCAAAACGGTAACAAACAAACAACAGGACAAAAGCTCAAGTAACACTTCTAACTTAATTCAACAAAAGGAGGAAGAACCATGAAGCACAGAACCAAACTTATTAGTTTTCTTGCTGTCTGCCTGTCTGTATTCTGGCTTGCCGGCTCTGCAGCTGCAGCAAAAAAACCAAACATAGTAGTCATCTGGGGTGATGATATTGGCTACTGGAATATCAGCGCCTACAATCAGGGGATGATGGGCTACGAAACACCCAACATCGATTCCCTGGCCAAGGAGGGAGCGCTCTTCACCGATTGGTATGCGCAGCAGAGCTGTACTGCCGGCAGGGCTGCCTTTATCCTTGGTCAGCACCCCTTCCGTACGGGGTTGCTCACCATCGGCATGCCCGGATCAAAACAGGGGATTGGTGACGGGATGGTTACTCTTGCCACTCTTCTCAAACCCCACGGCTACACGAGTGGGCAGTTTGGTAAGAACCATCTCGGCGATCAGGACAGCCACCTGCCGACCATGCACGGGTTTGATGAATTTTTCGGTAATCTCTATCATCTCAATGCTGAAGAAGAGCCGGAAGGCTATTACTATCCTAAGGATAAAGAATTTCGTGATCAATTTGGTCCCCGTGGTGTGATCCACAGCTATGCTGACGGCAAAGGTGGGCAAAAAGTTGAAGATACCGGGCCCATGACGAAAAAACGCATGGAGACGGCTGACACTGAGTTCCTTGATGCAGCACTTAGCTTCATCGATAAGGCCCACAAGGAAGACAAGCCATTTTTTACATGGATAACCACAACCCGCATGCACGTCTTTACCCACCTCACCGATGAATGGGACGGCAAGAGCGGCATCGGCCTTTACGCCGACGGCATGCTCGAGCACGATGATGGCGTTGGTCGTGTCCTCGCCAAGCTCAAAGAGCTAGGCATTGATGACAACACCATTGTCTTTTACTCCACTGACAATGGCGCCGAGACTTTCACCTGGCCTGACGGCGGCACCATCCCCTTCCACGGTGAGAAGGGAACAACCTGGGAAGGCGGCTTTCGGGTGCCGGCCTTCATTAAATGGCCCGGAGTCATCAAACCGGGTACGAAACTCAATGGCATTGCCTCCCACGAGGACATGATCCCCACCCTGCTGGCAGCAGTCGGCGAGCCGGATATAAAAGAAAAACTCAAGAAAGGGCACACCATAGACGGCAAGACGTACAAGGTCCATCTTGACGGCTACAACCTCCTCCCCTGGTTCAAGGGAGAGGTAGAGGATTCACCCCGGAAGGAGATCATGTACTTTGACCAGGTGGGGAACCTGAACGCCATCCGCTACAACGATTGGAAGCTTCATTTCGCGTACCTCGAAGGGAATATAGCCTCCGCCGTTCGCGTCCAGCCGGCGTGGCCAAAGGTCATCAACCTGAGGGCCGACCCATTTGAGAGGGCCTGGCACGAATCAGAAATGTATCTTCGCTGGATGGTTGATAACATGTGGCTCTTCGTGCCTGCCCAGGTTTTCACCAGTCAGTGGCTGGAATCCTTCAAGGAGTTTCCGCCGGTGCGCGGAAACACGCTGGGCATCGACGGCGTCATCAAGCAGCTTGAGACACCGGCAGCAAGGCAGTAGGCTTTGTCGATTAATGTAGATGCTGTCATGAAGGCGTAAACCATTTATTAATTTTCCAAGAAGCGGTGGGCTCTTGTGCCACCGCTTCTTTTTTCTAAAATATGTTTGAGGTATCCAATGAAAAAAAGAATTTTTAGAGTACCGGGGATTATTTGCTGTTGGACCCTTTTTGTTTTGCTTGCCGTAGGTTCCCTCGGTTTAAGCGGCTGTGTTTCGAAGCAGGCGGCAAGTTTGCCTTCCATAACCCCGACCCCGACCGGGCAGCACCAAGTCGGCAAGTTTGTCTGGTTTGATCTGCTCACCGAGGATGTACAGGCAGCGCAGAAATTCTACAGGGAACTCCTGGGCTGGCGCTTTGAAGACCAATCGTCTGATTATAGTGTCATATATGCCGGAGATAAACCAATCGGCGGCATTGCATCCCTTGAGAATAAAGACCCGGAAGTGCTGGAATCTCTCTGGCTGGCATCGCTTTCTGTTGAGAACGTTGATCGGGCTGTCTCAGCAGTAAAGGCCCGCTACGGTAAAGTCCTGGACGGCCCGTTTGATGTGAAAGGGCGCGGCAGGATGGCTGTTATCCGGGATCCCGAAGGCGCGGAACTTGTTTTGCTCCGTGCTGCCGGGGGTGACCCTGTTGATGCAGCTGTTAACTCCGGTGAATGGCTCTGGGTTGATTTGTTTACCCGTGATGCTAAAAGCGCCAACGAATTTTATGGAGCACTTGCCGGGTATACTGCACAAACTGTAGCAACAGGAGGAGACCACTCCTATAACCTGCTGAAAAAAAATGACCGTGCCTTTGCCGGAGTTGTAGAGATCCCCTGGAAAGATGTTGAACCCAACTGGCTGCCCTATGTCAAGATTGATGACCTGGAAGGAACTATCAGCCGGGCTGAAAATCTGGGAGGCATTTTGATCCTGCGGCTGGAAAATGTTGCAGTTATTGCGGATCCGACCGGCTCCGTTTTTGGAATTCAGGCAGTAGGGGGGAAGAGATAATGAAAAAAACAATAGTGACTATTTTTCTTGCTCTGTTTGCTCTCGGCCTTTTATCTGCCTGTGGTGGTGGCGGTGGAGTATACTATCGAGGCCATTACGGCCATGGAGCCTGGCGAGGCTATCCTGGATATGGATATATTGACAGACGCCCCATTATTGTTCCTCCGCACGAACCAGGCTTTGACCGCCCTGAGGCAGTTCACCTGCCGGAACATCCTATAGACATGGGCGGTCCCGAAGCAATGCCAATGGAACCCATGATGGATATGGATATGGGCATGGATATGGGTATGCCGGAGATAGATTTTGACTGATTGGAAAGAAAGTGAACTAAAGTTTAAAGTGAGCTAAAGTGACTAAAGTTAAACAGCAAGAATTAAGGAAGTGATGGATAAAGAATAAGCCTGCTTTAGGGATTTCGTTTTTATAAGAATTTTAGGCAGTTATGCCCCCTTGCTGGGTGCTCCAAACTTTAGCTCACTTTTGTCGTCATACGAAAATTGACGACGATTGACAGGCACTTTTTTATTGGGAGTAATGGTTTTTATCCAAAACTCCAGTACTCCATCACTCCATTAAAGTTTTTAACCGGTCGTTTCCATGCCTCTTCCCAAAGTAATACGCTGGTTGCTGCTTTGCATTGCAGGCCTTATCGGGCTTCTGCTCGCTCTGCTGCTGGTTCTCTCTCTTGTCAGAATACCCATTAATCTTGAAAGCCAGAAAGGGCTGATCGAGTCCATTGCTTCCAGTGCAATAGAGCGCCAGGTCAGCATTGACGGTAAAATTCAGGTGACCACCTCCCTCTGGCCTGTTTTTATCATCGAGGATGTGCATGTCAAAAACCCGGAAAATTTTGAGACCGGGGACTTTGCCCGGCTGCAGTCCGCCAGGGTCGAGATCGGTATAATCCGGCTTCTCATGGGTAGAATCAGGGTAAGGGAGTTCACCGTAGACGGACTGGAACTTTCCCTGCAGATCAATGACAAAGATGAAGTTAACTGGGTATTCAATGATTCGTCACCTGAACCTGAAAAACCTGAAGAAAAAGCAACTTCGGCACCAGAACAGCAACTCCGCCAATTAACCTCCGATTCTCTGATTGTTGACAAACTCACCCTGAAAAATATTACTGTCTCCTATTTTAAGCCCGGCATGGAAAAACCATCGGAATTCAAGATAGACAAGTGCATCGGTTCAGCGCTGCCGGGCAAGGATTTCCAGGTGACTTTGCAGGGTTCCACCCTGGAAGAACCGTATGAGGTCATGATCCATACTGCTTCCCTGCAGGAACTTCTTGAAGAAAACAGGTCCTGGGTAGAGATCGAAGCAAAGATTGCCAAAGCCCAATTGAAATTTTCCGGCAACGTCAATCTGGCGGAAATAAATCGTAGCCTTAAATTGAATCTTGAGCTCAAAGGAGAAGGGCTCGACAACTTTAACCGGCTGCTTAATGTTGACCTTCCTCCCATACCGTCCTACGGGCTCAATGCTTCATTTTTCATGAAGAAAGGGCTTATCGAACTGACTGACCTGAAACTGCATATATCAAGCAGCGAGTTGACCGGAAACATGAAGGTGGATGATACCGGTCCCATTCCGGAAGCAATTATTGCCCTGCATTCACCCAAATTTCAGATCAATGACTTCGTGTTTGATGAATGGTCGCCTTTCCAGGATGAAGAAGAAATCAAGATTGACAAGAAAGAGGAGAAAACAGAAGAAACGGCAGGTGGGGGACAAGTTGCTGCAAAAGCGCTGGAATTTTTCAACCCGGAATTTTTAGAAAAATTCAATGCACGTATCACCGTGTCAGCTGATAAGGTCCTGTCCGGTGAGGATCAGTTGGGCAGCGGCAAAATTTCAGTCAGTCTGAAGGATGGCCGCATCAGTTTCGACCCGCTTAAACTGGATGTTCCCGGCGGCTCGTTATCCATGAGCATGTCGGTTAAGCCAGGCCGGGAAAGCGCTGAAGCCTCTTTGCAGGTTGAGGTTAAAAATTTCGATTTCGGTATTCTGACCAGAAGAGCTGACCCGGAAACAAACATGGGAGGAATCATCAACATTGATATTGACCTCAAATCTTCAGCAAAGGATTTCTCAGAACTTCTGGCACGCGGCAACGGCTATTTTGATTTTTCCGCCAAGCCGGAAAACCTGCAGGCAGGTATAATGGACCTCTGGGCCGTCAACGTTATTTCAGCCATCGTGTCGCAGTCAGTCAAGGGCCAGTCCCATATTGAATATTTGGTGGGCCGCTGGAGTATGAAGGACGGCTATCTTGAACCTGATGTTTTTGTCATCGATACGACACGTATGCGCATCTGCGGTAAAGGCGGGGTGGATTTCAATGCAAGAAAGCTAAAACTTGAAGTTGCCCCTGCCCCGAAAAAACCTGAATTTTTCAGCCTGGCAACGCCTATCAATGTGCAGGGAGATTTTTCAGACTTTGGACTGGGAATTGCGCCCGGCGGTTTGATAGGCACTGGAATTAAATTTGCTATCAGCCCAATCCAGGTTACTTTGCAGACCCTGTTTGACAAACCCATACCGGCTGATGGCAGCGATTTGTGGGCCATCGAATTAGGTCCGGGAAACAGAAAGATGAAACGTCCTGTGGGTTGCAGAGGATGGTAACAGGAGAGGTTATAGTTTTACGAAAATTATGAAAACAGGAGGGACAAAATGAAAAAACTGGTAATTCTTGCTATCGCCTTGTTAGTCGTATTTGCCGGCTTCCCAAACAGTTATGCGAAAACATACTACCGGACATTTGAAGTCGCTGAGATAACCAGTGAGGGTATTATTCTCAAGGATTTTGAGGGCGGCAGATTCCTGGTAGAAAAGGATCCAAGCACGGTAAGCGGAGGCTTAAATGTGGGAGATTCGGTCAGGTATGACTCTGTAAGAAACGTGTTGAAGAAAAACCCCTGGCAGCCGGCAAAGATCACCAAGATGACCGATAGAACTATTACGCTACAACTCAGAAACGGCAAAAATGTCGACGTGAATATGCGGAGCAAATACAGCAACAATTTCAACAAAGGTGACCAAGTCCACTATAAAGCTTCAACAGGCCAGATTAAAAAAAGCAATTTGGTAGAGCTGGAAAAAGAATGAGAGGTGACTGTGCAATTTTGCATTCCAAGACAATAGACTGAGAATCCAATTGAGCTATGAAGAGAATTCTAGATTTTTTTAAAACGACCATAGTTGGCGGCCTGTTCGTCCTGCTGCCGGTGATCCTTGTATACCTTGCTCTGTCCGAGGTCATCGACGTGCTTGTGGCAATGGCAACGCCCATTGCCGACCTGTTTTTCCCCGGCAAATTAGAGGGAATCGAGTTCCCTGCCCTTATTGCTCTTGCACTCCTCGTCGGTGTCTCATTTATTCTTGGAGTGATAATGCTGTCAGATACAGGCCGCAGGTTCGGGCAACTGGATCGAACGCATCATTTTAGGCAGGCTGCCTGCGTATAATGCGATAAAAAGTTTAACCACCGGCTTTGCCAGCTCGCAGCAGGAATCCTCCTTCAAACCGGCATTGCTGAAATCTGCTGAGGGGAATAAAGAATTCGTTTACATAATCGAAGACCATGGGGACGGCAATCTCACAGTCATGCTGCCATGGGCGCCCACCCCTTTTGCCGGATCAATCAAGATTGTGCCAAAGGACCGTGTTGAACCCTTGGCAATCAACATGGGGCAATTGACCGAAGCCTTAGGCCACTGGGGTATCGGCGCAAAGGATCTTCTCATTGAAAACCCTGCAAACTCCAAGCTCGAAAAATAAGGAATCGCGATATGCCCGATAAAACTGATGCCCGTACCAAAATTCGCTTCCGCATGGGTGCTACTATACTTATCATCGGTTTTCTCAGCCCTTTGCTCATCCCGCTGGTAACTGCAACTGATCTGCCAATAGAATGGAAAGCCACTCTTTCAGGAGCACTTGCCCTGGGTATTCCCGAATTGTTCAGCGTCGTTGCCATTGCAATCATGGGCAAGTCAGGCTTTCAGCATTTAAAGGAGAACCTTGCAAAACTCCTCAGGAAATACGGCCCGCCTGAGACTGTAAGCCATAACCGCTACCGTCTTGGCCTGGTCATGTTCATAATTCCACTGTTAATGGCCTTGTTCCTACCATATGTAAGTAATTTGCTCCCTTTCTACCAGGCAAACCTGATAAAATTCAGCATTGGAGGTGACGTGCTTTTTATTTCCAGTCTTTTCATACTCGGGGGTGAATTCTGGGATAAGCTGCAGGCACTGTTTATGTATGATGCCAAGGTACAGTTGCAGTGATAAGAGATGGATTCAAGATCAAATCAGATATAAATATCAGGAGGTAGATCATGGGAAAAATACTTATGCGAACCATAGTGACTTTGACCCTGTTCATTCCAGCGCCGGCATTTGCCACCCCGGGAATAATGAAGAAGTTCATTGCTATGTATCCTGAAGTCACGGACAGCCAGTTGGCAAGCTGCAGAACCTGTCATATGCCGGCAGAAAAAGACTTCCTGAACAGTTATGGCATAGCATTACGGGAAAACCTTCTTGATTTCAGTGCTGTTGAAGCTCAGGATGTTGATGGCGACGGAGTCGGCAATATTGAAGAGATCCAGGCATTGCAGCTTCCCGGTTCGCAGGCGCAGCAGGATGAGGTTTTTGTCTTTACCAACCGTATCGGCGCTATAACCTTCAACCATGAAAAGCATTCACTTGCCAAAGAGTACCAGTCCGAGGGCGTTTGCTCCAACTGCCATAGCGATGATACGTTTCCGAGAAAATTTGATGACAACGTCTACTGGCAAAAAATAGCGCATCCGCTGTGCAAGGGCTGTCACAAGAAATCGGACAGCACCAATGCTCCGAAAAGATGCTTTGAATGCCATGACAAGACTGCCAAGGCTTCAAACCAATAACCAGGTTTTGCCACAGCTTTATTTATATAGCTGAGAAACCCGGGCTAACAAGGAGGTTATTATGAAACGAATGATATTTCTTATTTTAATGATGTTGTTTTCCAGTGCCGGTGTGCTTTGCTGCCAGTGAGGGCGCTCACTGGGACTACGATGGTCAGGAGGGGCCTGAACACTGGGGGACGTTAGCGGAAAAGTTCGATATGTGTGCCAGGGGCCAAAACCAGTCGCCTATCGATCTGGTGGCTGACCTTGCTGCCGACCTGCCTGAATTAGTATTCGAATATAACAACCCCGGCAGCCTGGTTGAGGAGAACACAGGTCACGCAATTCAGGAGAATGTGAAACCAGGCAACTATGTGATCTTCATGGGTGAGAGGTTCGAGCTCAAGCAGTTTCACTTTCATAGCCCCAGTGAGCATACAGTCAACGGAAAAACCTTCCCGATGGAAGTGCATCTCGTGCATCAAAATGACGAGAGCGATTACTTCGTTGTAGGCTTGCTGTTCAAGGCTGGCAACCACAATAAAATTATGGCTCAGCTGCCATCGTTCAAAAAAAGCCGTGGAGAGGATCCCCTTAGTAATCCAATTGATTACAATGACCTCATCACCGAAAGTAACGATTACTTTCTTTACAACGGTTCACTGACCACGCCGCCTTGCACCGAAGGAGTGCGGTGGATTGTTCTGAAACAGCCGATTATCGCCTCTTCCGAGCAAATCCAGCACTACTACGACCTGTTGGGCTTCGATAACAATCGCCCGATTCAGCCGCATAACTCACGGATCATATTGGAATAGTTGTTTCAACTTTAACCTGACTGGATAACAGCATCTCAGACAGCGGAAATGTATGTGAAAGCTGTGGAAGGAAATTTACCGGGCCGGGATAACATGCGGCTGGCAATAAAGGCAGGGTCAATTCAGCCCTGCCTTTTTATTTCACAAGTCACAATGTCTGCTGATATGTCTATCAATCGTGACTTGTGAATGATTCTTGAGAAGGTTGCCATGTCCAGTGGGCATATTGACCCTGCAATATAAACGAGCCATAAAATTGTCAGGCTTTTTTGTTATCCTTTCTTTTTTTGTTTTTTAAAGTATCGGAGTTTTCTGTTTGATCCTTGATTGAATTCAATTGATAGCCCGTGCCGGCACACTCTGAACACTCCTCGGTTGAAAGCAGAAATCTGCTCACCCCCTGAAAAAAACTGATCTGCCCGATACCTCCGCAGACATCGCATATTTCTTTCTGCTCTTCCTTTGCCATAAATTGCTCTTTTTAACTCTTCTTCCTCAACAACTCCTCATACGCCTCGGAAAGCCTGACAAACTCATCATGCTCCCCGCCCTTGTCAGGATGAAGCTCATGCGCCTTCTGCCTGTACAACTTTGTCAAATCGTTTTTATTCATTGCATGGAGTTCTTTTTCAGCCACTCCAAAGATTTCAACAACCTCACTGATCGTAACACTTGACCGTGGAGCTGGAGGCCTGTGAAACCGTTTCGAATTGATGAAATCCTGCAGATACTCTTCCCAGGCAGAACCTCCGTCAAACTCATAATCAAAGAACATGACCGCATATCTTACAAGATACTCATGCAATCGTTTTTTCTGCTGAAAACCGGCCCAGAAGAATTCATCATTGTGCAATCTGCACAGATCCTTGATAAAATTTTTATCTAATTCATCCTGGTCCAGGGCGTGCGGCATTAAATGCGCAGACAAACCGGCAAAGCGACGCTGAAGATCAAAGATCACATAGACGTATTCTTTGTACTCCCTTGGAGTTAGGCACTTTTCAAGCTGCATGAAATACTGCTCTATCTCATCCCTTGACTTACTCAGAAGTACTTTAAAATATTTAAGCGGAAGATGACCAATGCTGCGCTGGTCTGTAACTCCACAGCGAATATAATAAATACGCCGCTTATCAAATACCTGGAACTGCTGTTCCCCAGGTATTTCTCCTTCTCTTTTTTGACGCCTTGTTCTCAAACCACGGCAGTGGAACGGCTCCAATTTCTGCCTGATCTCCTGCCTGATAAATTTCCAGAGAAGTTCATCGAGTTCGCACAAATCGTATGCAACGCCCTGTGCATCAAGCTGCTCGGTGACCCTCTCGTCAATATAGAATGAATTGCCGCCAGGATATATTATATAATCCCAAGGCGAGTTGCCCAGATCATACAGGTCCCTGCTCTGCCAGCAACTGGAATCAGGATCAAACCGGGAGTCTCTGAGCACATACTTTTTCCTCCCTTTTATGGTATGCTCTGCCAGATACAATGCCAGTGTCCTTCAGTCAGAGGTTTAGTTCCCAAAGCCTGTTATCTATTACTATAAGACAGAATGAAAAAAGATAACCTTGTTATATTCATCATTGGCCTGTTGCTGCTGGCGGGCATGCTCATTACTATCCTCTTTGGGGGAGAGCGGAGCCGGCATGGAGTCGGTATACTTTTTAACGGGCAGCCGGAGCAGGAAATAACATTTATAATAAAACAAAGACTTGATTTATGTCAAAGCCAGGCCTGAGCGTTCAGCTATGATGGCTGCATGAAACAGGGCAGCACATCATATGCCGATCTTATCCGGCCCGAATGGATCAAAACGCTCAGGACCATTATCCAGGCAGGGTTCGCTCTTTTCTGCCTGTATGCCGGTTACCGCTACTACCTATTCTATCTCTGGGGCACAGGCCAGTCGTCGACCTATGTACCCAGACCCCCATCGGTGGAGGCCTTTCTGCCCATCAGCGCTCTTGTAGGTTTAAAGCGGCTTATATTAAGCGGCCATTACGATATGATCCACCCGGCAGGTCTCACCATTTTCCTGGCAGCCCTGTGTATCGGACTTCTGCTGCGCAAAGGTTTTTGTGGTTGGATCTGCCCCGTTGGTTTTGCTTCAAACCTGGCGGAAAAAACAGGCAGAAAACTGAAAATCCTCTGGAAGCCTCCAATCTGGCTTGACCTGCCGCTTTTATCCCTGAAATATCTGCTGCTTTTTTTCTTTCTCTATCTCATCGCCTGGAAAATGACGCTGGATCAGATCGAATCTTTTCACACCTCCCCTTACAATCTGGCAGTTGATGCCAAGATGCTTCTCTTCTTTCTGACTCCCTCCGGGCTTTCTGCCGGTGTCATGATTTTCCTGGTTGTCATCTCATTTGTAATCCGCAACTTCTGGTGCAGATATCTCTGCCCTTACGGAGCGCTGCTCGGACTGCTTGCACTTGCCAGTCCCTTCCAGGTCAAGCGGGACCAGGAAACCTGTATTGACTGCAAGAAGTGCGAGAAAATCTGCCCGGCATCAATCACATTAACCTCAAAGAAAACCATACGAACCGGCGAATGCATCGGCTGCACCGAGTGTGTTTCCGTCTGCCCTGTTGATGACTGCCTGACACTGGCATTACCCGGCAGAAAGAAAAACTCCATCCTGCTGCTGCCTGCAGCTGTACTCACCACCTTTCTTCTGTTCTATGCTGTATCTCTTGTCTCCGGCCACTGGTATAGCGAGGTCCCACCGGAAGTCATGAAAAAATTCTACAGTATTATCGTAGAACTTCCCCATCCATGATTTTTTTTTAGTTTTTTATCTTTTTTTATGTAAGTATAAATACCCATGATTTTTAAAAGTCACTTTTCAGTTGTAAACTGAATGGAATTAAAGGTACAAAAACGCTGTGTTACATTTAACTCTATAAATAAAGGGTGATTTCCAACACTTCACTTTTATCACACAAAGAAAGGAGAGAAAATGAAACGCTTATTCAAGGGTATTGTTTTGGGGCTTATCGCTGTTCTGGTTTTATCTGTCAATGCCTGGGCCTTTGGGCGCAAAACCATTGTCAAGGTGGGCATAAATGCCCCTATAACCGGGGATATCCCCAAGGTTGGCGAAGGCACGAAATATGCTGCCCGTATGTGGCTTGAGGATATCAACAAGGCAGGCGGCATTGAAGTGGGCGGCAAGAAATATCCAGTCGAACTGGTGATTGAAGATAACGAGTCCAAGGCAGAGTCTGCAGTCAAGGCCAGTACCAAGATGATTACCGAGGATGAGGTAATGATTATCATTGGTCCCCAATCTTCCAAGCAGGCCGTTCCTGCCGGTGATGTGGCAAACAACTACGAGACTCCCATGATCACCCCCTGGTCCACAAATCCTGATACCACCAAGGACCGCCCCTTTGTTTTCCGGGGCTGCTTCCTTGATCCTTTCCAGGGACCTGTTCTGGCTAATTTTATAACAGAGGAATTCGGGTTTACCAAGGCTGCAGTTCTCTATGACGTTGCCAGCGACTATCCAAAAGGGCTTGCAGAATTTTTCAAAATTGCCTGGGAAAAGATCCATGGAGCCGGTTCTGTTGTCGCTTATGAAAGTTTCACCACCAAGGATGCAGATTTCAGTTCACAGCTGAGCAAGATCCGTGAATCCGGCGCCCAGGTGCTTTTTACGCCCCAATACTATAATGAAGTTGCCCTGATTGTGCAGCAGGCCCACGAACTTGGCTGGACCGGCCCCATTGTCGGCAGCGACTCCTGGGGTTCTGCAGAGACCGTCACACTTTGCGGCAAGGACTGCTACGGCCTCTTCTTTTCCTCCCATTATGCTGCTGCCGGAGCCAAGGGAGCAACCAAAGAATTCATCGACCGCTATGAAAAGACATACGGATACATTCCGGATGATGTCGCAGCCCTTACCTGGGATTCTCTCCGCCTTGCTCAGCAGGCCATTGAAAACTCCGGCAAAGTTACAGGCAAAATCAAAGAAGACCGCAAGGCTGTCCGTAATGCCCTGGCACAGATCAAGAATTTCAAGGGCATCACCGGAGATATGACCTTCACGGAAGAAGGAGATCCAATCAAGTGCGCTGTCATTGTCAAGATCAGCGACAAGGGAGAATACGAATTTTACAAATCCGTCTGTCCTAATTAATCCCTGATGGATCTTTTTCTCCAAAACATTGTAAACGCCTTACAGTGGGGCAGTTTCTACGCCCTGATCGCCCTGGGGTATTCCATGGTGTACAGCATCCTGATGCTGTTCAACTTTGCCCATGGCGATATCTTTATGGTTGGCGCATATATCGGTTTCGGTGTGGCGACAGCCCTGCTCGGGTTTGTCGCCATGACCGGGATTCCCCTGCCCGGCTGGCTGATCCTCATTCTGACCATCATTGTTACCATGTTCTTCACCTCCTTTGTGGGGATATTCATCGAACGGGTTGGATATAGGCCTCTGCGTGAGGCACCCCGGGCTTCTGCCGCCATTACAGGTCTTATGATCGGTATAATTCTTGAGACCGGCAATCTTGCCATTCTTGGAGCACGCAGGCTCAGTTTTCCCCAGCTCATTGAATCAACCACATACCAATTCGGCGGCGTCTATGTGACCAACAAAAAGATACTTATCGTCGGGGTATCCCTGACCCTTATGTTTCTGTTGCACCGGTTTATCCAGAAAAGCAAATGGGGTATGGCTATGCGTGCCATGTCCTTTGATTTTCAGGCTGTTCCCTTAATGGGTATTTCCATCAACAAAATTGCACCGCTCACCTTTGCCATTGGTTCTGCCCTGGCCGCTGCTGCAGGTATTCTGTACGGCCTTGCCTACCCTGTACTCGATCCGTATATGGGCGTCATGCTTGGCTGGAAAGCTTTTGTTGCAGCAATCCTTGGCGGCAGGGGTTCCATTCTTGGTGCTGCCCTTGCCGGCTTTATGCTTGGCTTTATCGAGATCTTTGCTGCCTGGATATTCCCATCAACCCTGCGGGACGTAATTGCCTACTCCATCATTCTGCTCATACTGACTTTGCGGCCCCATGGTTTCTTCGGCCAGGCGCACTCGACCCAACTTAGATTGTAAGCAATGGCTCATGAATTCAGGTTCGACAACTAAAGAAAACGCCGGAACAGAATGGAAGAACAGAACACAAAAGTATTTATGCCCTTCAGGGTACAGCAAACTAAAAAGGGATTCAGGGCATGGCTGCAAAAGCTGCTAGCCGGTATTCCCCTCATCGGCTGGCTTTTTGGTCTGTTTACTGCTGTCCTGATCGAGTATTTCCTGGGTGATCTCATATCCTACTATCTTGGTCTGCCGAAAATCCCGGTCCTTTTCGGCTTTCTCACCGTACTTAAAAAACCCCCTGCTTATGCCGGGTACCACCGGCTACCTGATCCTGGTATACGGGCTGCCGATTCTGCTTATTGCTAAATCGTTACGGAAACCTGCCAACAGGCTGGCTGCCTTCCTGGATAAGGGTCCTGTTTCCATCGGGGCCGTGATACATCTCGGCCTTTTCTACGGCGCAATGCACTTCTGGACTGATCTGAGCGATTACCGGCTGCTGGTATTAAAACTCACCATGATCGCCATAATGCTGACCCTCAGCATCAATGTCATCAACGGCTATATGGGAGAGTTTTCCTGCTCGCATCCGGGCTTCATGGCACTGGGTGCTTATGGAGCATCAACTATTACCCTGCTGCTTTTCGCCAATGACAAGCTGTTCGGAGACGCCCTGCTTCCTGAAGCTCTTGGCCTTTATTTTTTCCCACTGGCGTTAATTGCCGGCGGCCTGGTCGCCTCACTGGGTGCACTGGTAATTGCCATACCGTCATTTCGCACCCGGGGCGACTACCT
>PVMK01127723.1_pt1 | contig 17249 bp, 14 predicted proteins | sample 1853481 | NCBI WGS metagenome assembly PVMK01 (sample SAMN08533507, study PRJNA380276) | Marine sediment metagenome, whole genome shotgun sequencing project.
ATGGAGGCGGCCATGGCAAACCTGCGAGTGATCACGACCACAGGCGAGGACGCGGTGCTGTCAGAAGCAGCTGTCGAATCGTTGATCGGGTTTTCTGACTTTATATGGTTCGAATAACGGCTTCTGGCCGTTAGCGGACGTTCAGTTGTCCTCTCCAAGCAGTTTGTGATTGAACCTGATGGAGGCAAGGCCCAGCTTTGCTCTTTCTGAATTTAGATGTTGGATCATGCGAGTTACGATGGCTTCGTATCGCGGATCGCCGTCTAGTGGCGCGAACATCGGCCAAAACTTGCTCAAGCGCCCGTCCACGGTAAACCCGCCCTCGAAAGCCCTTGTTAACCTGCTCAGGGCGGTTTCGTGATCGCCAGCCAAGACGGCGTATACGGCTTCGGCAAAGGCGAAAGGATGATTATTCGCACCGACCTCGCGCTGATAGTCCAACGCAGCCTTGAAACGAACCATCGCCTCCTCGAACTTCACTGTATTACCAAGGCGCTGGTAGGAGAAAGCGATCAAACCCATATAGTTGTGTTCACTCCATCCATCACGTCCGGGATAATCCGCCTCGAACGCCTGGAGACTGGGCCAGCGGGACCGACAAAATCGATCAACTCGCATGGCGCCCAACTGCACCAGTACGCGAAACAACGCCAACCCATTACTGTTGGCTGCCAGCTTCCGGGCCAATTGCAATGCCTCATCTGAACGATCAAGGCGCATCAGTGCATACACCCTAAATTCGTCCAGGCCCGCTTCAGCCAGCCGCTCGTATTGCTGGGAGAACAACAGAACCCGGCTTAACTGGCCTTTCGAAGCCGGGTTATCTGGCGCCATCTCATAGGCAGACTCAAAATACGGCATGCTGTCCGCGATCCGGCCGTTTTCAAAATTAAGCACACCTTCCCATCCGACCATCGTTCGTGAGGCTGGCATGTACGGCCTCACTCGTTTCAGCAAAGCCTCCGCCCGTTGTATTTCGCCTTGCATGAAGTAATCGTCGAGAATGTTATTGATGCCCGGCAGGTACAACGGATCTCGCACCAGGACTTCCTCCTGAATCCGCCTGACCGCTTCCAGGTCACCAATATCGCGCGCAGCGCTTGCCAGCCAATGTCTGGCATTAACCAGGCTGGGGTTAATCGCCAGGGCTTTGTGTAGTGCCTCGGTGGCCTGCTCCGGTTCCCCGGTCCCGTTAAGATACAAGCCCAGGCCGGCCCAGGAATCCGCAGACTCGGCATCCAGCGCCAAAGCCTTGTCGAGCAGTGGCTTTGCCCGGGCATGCGCTTCGATCTTCGGTATCGTTCCGTACTGTTCGTCACTTAGCAGCATTGAGACGATGCCACTTTGCGCATAGGCCGGAGCGTAGCCGGGGTCAATCGCTATTGCCTGCTCTAAAAGTTCCGCGGCCTGTTCGAGTGCAGCCCTTCTTCGCAGGTAGATTTTCTGTTTGGCCTCGAGGTAGAGGTCAAACGCACTCACCTCTGCACGCGATGAGGCAAAAACAATGTCTCGCTGGTCGACGCTAAGACGATCCTTGAGCTGTTCGAAAATGGCGGTTGCGATCTCATCCTGAATGGCGAAAATATCCGTGAGTTCGCGGTCGTATGTATCTGACCAAAGATGAAAGCCGTCGTCGGTCTTGATCAGTTGCGCTGTAATCCTGACCTTTACGCCCGCTTTCCTGACCGATCCCTCCAGGATATGGGAGACGCCGAGTGCTTCGCCTATGGTTCTCAGGTCTTCATTCCTGCCCTTGAAAGCGAATGATGACGTACGCCCGGCCACCTTCAGATCCTTTACCTTGGCCAGTGAATTGAGTATTTCCTCGGAGATTCCATCGGAAAAGAATTCATTGCTGGCATCATCACTCATGTTGACAAAGGGCAGCACGGCGATCGAAAGCTCTGGAGTCCGGACGGGTCTTACGGCAGTTGCAGGGGCCTGCTCCGCAATCGCTGTTTCTTCGAGTTCTTCAATGCCCCGGGTCTCGGCGACGGACTCAATTTCCGGTACTAGGCGATCTACCACCACCGCAGCGATGGCCAGGGCCAGCATAACGATGATCAGGACATTGATCTTGCGACCGGTATCGGATGTGATGGACTGGCTGCGGTCGATGTCCTTCTCGCGCTTTAAGCCCTCCGGCGTCAACTCGTAGACCCAGGAGAAGATCATCACTGGGAAGAAGCCCAGAAGCAGCAGCATGACAACCAGTGCTCCCGCCCATTCGGGCACCGGTAGCAACGACGAAAGGACATCCGTCACCTGCAATAGCAGCCAGGAGGCGATGACATAGAGAATCGCCGCCTTCACGACATTGCGTCGCTTGAGTTCCTCGTAGAACGACATCGTTGTAGTTGTAGTTTGCCCCGCCGTTCGGTTGATCATGGGGGAAAGCTGGGAACTTGTCGATGACGGAGCCATGGTGAACGTCCGCTAACGGCTACAAGCGGACGTTCAAGCTGACGCCTGAATTTATGGAACCGGGAAATGCCAGATTTCCTGCCGGCCTAATTGCACGCTATAGAGAAAAGAAGCTCCATCGGGAGACCAGCTTGGTGCTGACTTTTGACCACCATCATCCGTAATTCTTATAGGCGAACCGCCAGGCAGTGAAAGCGCATACACCTCCGATGCTCCTTCCTTGTTCGATATGAACGAGATACGGCTACCATCGGCAGACCATCTCGGATGCCGTGCCGATGCCTGATCGGATGTGAGCCCGCTCACCTCACCGGTTGTCAGGTCCTGACTGACTATTGCTTGCCCCCCTTCCTCTTGCTGAGCATAAATGAGTTGGTTTGCCAGACAGTCGGGTTCACTTTCTCCCCGACCTTCGGTGATCTGATTGGGAGAACCACCCGACGCGGAAATACTCCAGATGTGTGGGGGGTGACCATCATCAGCGTCAGTCTGGAATACCAGGGATTCGCCGCCCTCACACCATCGTGGACGACGGGCGCTTTTAGTGCTTGTCAGCCGTTGCGCCTGGCCGCCGCTCGCCGGCATCTTCCATATATCTCCACCTAGTGATCCGTCTCGGCGCGATGTGAAAGCGATCCATTGTCCGTCCGGCGACCACGCCGGCCAAACGTCCGCTGTCGGGTGGCTGGTCAGTCGAACCGCGGGCATACCGCCATCGGTGGAAATCTTCCAAATGTCCCCATTGCCCTCGTCATCAATACTCCAGAAAGCAATATATTGTCCGTCTGGCGAAATATCGGGGCTCTTTGCGGTTTTTTCTATGGAGATGTCGGTTACGGAGCCATCGAAACCTACTCTGCGCATCACCTCGGGATGGGGATTGCGCGAAACGACCAGGGCCGTGCTATCTGGCGACCACGAAACGCCATCGTAGAAATTTTCCCCTGTTGTTACATTGATCTTTGTCCCTGTTTCGAGGTCCATCGTCCAAAGACCTGTTGTGTCGGTCAGATAGGCAATCCGGCTGCCGTCAGGTGAAGGCGCCGCACTGTACTCGTCCCCCGGGAAATGTGTCACTGCTTCTGGTTCTTCCCCCAGAGGCCCGGATTCTCCAGAAGTCGATATCCACATCAATCGAACGGTTGGTGGAATAAAAAATCCACTCACCATCTGCGGACCAACGTGGATGCCATTCGTCTGCGGTATGCTGGGTTAAGCGCCTGGCTTTGCCCCCTTCGGCTGGTACAGTCCACACCCCCCAGTCACGATGACCGCCATCGCTGCCAGCCAACGCGATTTGTTTTCCGTCTGGTGACCAGTCCGGCTGAGCCTTATTGCCGGGTCCGCTTGTTATCATGTGTGCCTCGCCCCCGGTAACCGCCATCGTAAAAACATCATAGTTGCCGTTGGTGTCCCACGAAGTAAAAGCAATCATGTCTCCGTCAGGAGACCATGTCGGTTGAAAGCTACGCCCATTGTTTGTCAGGAGGGTCGCTTCACCGCCGGATACCGGAATGATCGCGATGTCATTCGATTCGCCGCGGATTGCCGTAAACGCAATCCACTGGCCGTCAGGTGAGTGGCGTGGGTAAATGCTTTCGAGCGGTTGGCCGTTGTGGGTGGTTTCAATATGGAATGCATGATGTGCCGCCGGAGGGGCCTCGTTGGAGCAGCTGCTAATCGAAACGACAAGCAGGATTGCAGTAACTGTCCTCGTGGAAAAGTCTTGGATCATGATTCACCAATTCAGCATCGCCAGCCGCATTTGAACAAGAGCGCAAGCTGTCGCTTGTGAACTGCACGGCTTTCCCGTGTCGACTTTCGGCAGGTTCAACTTCTACCCTGTGTGATGTGTACCTATAGGACAGATTGTGTCAAAAGCAATATGCATCGCAGCAGAGACGACCACTGATCCTTTGCATGTGGGAAATCTTGCTGAGTACCGCTTTGCGACTGGCGAGCAACATGCGGATGTGGTGACTTTCCATGCTCTTCACGTGTACGCGGCTGTACCATCCGGAGCGCAGGATCTGCGCGATACCTCTGGCATCGTGTTTGTCGGTCTTGTTGCGCATCGCCGAGAGTGCGGCTTTGACCTGACGCGCTTCCATGCAGATCATCTCGAAGCCTGCCGATTGCAGACCATAGGTCAGGTACTGGGTCAGCGTGCCGGCTTCCAGACCAACACGAATGATATCCAACTCAAGACTATCCAGGTAGGCGATGATCTCCTGAACATCGGACGCAAGCTTGGTTTCAGCGACAAACTCACCCTGGTCATCGATGACACAGATGTTGACGGTTCGCAGTGAAACGTCGAGTCCGGCATAGTAAGTCATGGTGTTCTCCCACTTGGATGTGTGTGTCTATCCTACTGGGAGCAAGGTCTGTGGAGACTCGCCCGATTACTAATGCTTTTGGCCGAAAGCAGACCTCTAACGACTGATCATTTGAGACATCCAAAGTGTCGACCGGTTGAAGTCGCAGCCGCTCGCGGACATTCAGAATCCCTAATAACCGCCCATACTGACCAATTATCCGATCTGCCTTGGTGCACCGATCGCACTCAAACCAACTGCATGGACGAACCACTCTGTTGGATCTGGCAGTGGTGATCCTCTCGCACCCACACGAGCGCGTGTGTGCACTTTCTCTTCTACTATCCAGCTCCGGCAGCAGGGTCTTCTGATCAAAAACGGGCGGTTGTCGTGTTCCCATACTTGTGAACTCGTCGATAGTTGTTGTGGCCGCGGTTTTGTATTCTTGCCTCAACTCTCCGCGCTCCAGTGAGGCGTCACAATGACCAGGGAAGACAAACGATCTTACTTCTATATTTCCGTGATCCTTACCTTTCTGGTGGTGCTGACCATTCAGTCCTTTTATAACGACGAGTCGGCCATTGCATCGGATCGGCTTGCACCTCCGGGCTCATTTAGTAGTTCGTATCGCTCTATGCCCCTGGACCGCTGGCAAGCCAACCGGAAAACATCGATTGCAGATTCCAAGAACGCTGGTTCAATCCCAGCAGCGCCCACCAAAAATTTCAGATAGTTAGGACTCTCAACTGCGATTGCTAAGGGTCCTCTTGAGCGACTATCTGCCATCGATCCCACATCAAGGCCTTATCAGTTTCGGTGTAGTAAATCCTCGGTCGTTGCTTCATCTGCAACATCCTCCTCTCTATACTTAGAAATTAGGTGTTGCATCGACTGATTGAAGTCACAGCCGAATTCGGACCTATTGCAACGACCGGAACCTGGGTTTGATCTCCCGTAACTGAACGGTTGCCAGAAACCCACAGCCACCATTCAAAGCTGATTGCCGGAGCCTGAGTTTGTCACGTCACCGGAGCCGTCCTCCCGCCCTGCGTTATCATGGATAGCGATGCAGATCTCAGCGACCACAGTGGGTGGGCCGGATAAGCGGGGTATCCCGCTAAGCGTACGAATTCTTGACAGGTTCTCGTCGCCGATCGCCGTGGCGTTGGCTGCCGCGGTGATCCTGACGACCGGGTACGTCTTCGGAGAGTTCATGACCGGAGGCATTGGTCGTGTGCTATCTGGTGCTGAAAGCAGCCTGGGCATCAGGGCGACAGCCACCTTGTTCGTCCTGGTTGCCTACGTCCCCGTCGCACACCTTTACTTGTGCCGATGGACGGCCCGGCACCTGGCCGCGCTACGAACCTCCTTCGGTTCAGTCATTACATACGAGAGGTCGGCGCCGGCAAGCATCAGCGCCGGGTTGCTGGGGGCTGCCTCCTTTGTCTTGTTGTTCATTATTTTCCCGATCTTGCGTACCGGTTTCCCGGAGGTGTCTTTTGAGCTTGTTGCCGCTTTAGTCGGTGGTACGGCATTCGGCTGGCTGGCCGGGCGATTCTCGGTTTGCATGGTGAAGGACTCCCTGCGGATGTCGGAACTGGCCCGCTCGCTGCCGGACCTCGATTTGATTGACTTAAGCCCTTTGTCGCCGATCGTCCAACAAGGTCTGAACAGTGCTCTGCTCGCGGTTATTGTCCCGGCGCTCTCCTCGCATCTGTCTATCGCGCCGGGGAATCGTGCGTATGCCGCGGTTACGTATCTGTTGGTCTGGTGTGCACTCACCCTGGTGGCATTTTTGTTGCCGGCGCGAGGCATCCATGACCGGATTCACAAAGAAAAGCAGACGCAACTGGGGAAGATTCGAGCAGAGATCCGGGACACGAAAGAGCAGGTAATCGACCGCCGCAATGAAGGTGCAGGTAACCGGTTGTCAGCGCTGCTTGATCTGGAAATCCGCCTCGAGCGAGTCCGCGAGTGGCCTTACGACGCCTCCAGTTGGCGCCGGTTCGGATTCTACCTTTTATTGGGTCTTGGCTCATGGGTCGGGGCCGCTACGGTGGAACGACTTCTGAATCTGGCGTTTTAGCGACTCTGATCGACACGGCCACTTGTTGCAGGAGTACGGGTGGTGAAAAGAATTCTCGGCTTTGTTGGCGCCGGCATCGTCGTGCTGGCGTTAGGATTCGTTGGCTTTGTATGGTGGTTTCTCCAGCCGCATCCGGAGCCGCGTCCGTTGCCTGCCGGTATGGTTTCGGTGGTTACGGCGGAGGGCCAGGCACTTCTCGATGCGGCGGAATCATCCGCGAACTTTGCACCGCTATCGGAGCACTTCAAGGCGCAGAATCTCAAGAGCTACTGTGGCGTCGCGAGTAGTGTGACGGTCCTTTCGGCCATGGGAAGGGATGTGAGCCAGGATAGCTTCTTCACAGCCGATGCCAGTCGCGTCCGTTCCCGTCTCAGCGTCATGCTCGGCGGCATGACGCTGATCGATCTGGGCGATTTGTTACGCGCCCACGATGTGGGAGCGTCGGTCCATCATGCCGACTCGTTCAGTGTCGGGCAGTTCAGGGAGGTCGTTGCGAGAAACCTGGCGCAGAGTGACGACTTCCTGCTTGTGAATTACCAGCGCGAAGTGCTGGGTCAGAGCAGGGTGGGGCACATCTCGCCATTGGCTGCCTATGATCGCGATAGCGACCTCGTCCTCGCGATGGATACTGCAAGCTATCACTATCCTCACTCGTGGGTGCCGCTGGAAGGGTTGTATAAGGCGATGGCTACGATAGATTCCTCGACTGGCCGGATGCGTAGATATTTGGAGGTGACGCAGGAGTGATCGGTGCCGGTGTTCGAGTTCTTCGGAAATGGTGCACGGCGAGTGATCGGCGCCGGTCATGATTTCGTAACCTGATTAGAGCGGTGGACATCTTTGGCTAGAGTAAACCAGTCACTAAGTTGTTTTCGGCACTATTAACCAAACCATGACGAGTCTCTTGCCTGTTGAAACAGGCAAAGATATTCAAAACGACGACCCTGGTTGTTTAAGAAACGCGACTTCTTCTGCGGTACTCGTCCTACCCATGATCCCGTTGCGATGTGGGTAGCGCCCAAAGCGATCAATGATTGTCTTGTGCTTGAGTTCAAACGCAAGGTTCGATTCCATCCCCGGCTGATCGAACAAGGTGACGGCGACTTCATGGATCGCAGCGGATTCGCTGTGCATGTAAGGCAGGTAGAGAAAGGCTTTTTGTGCTGCAGTGAGTGTCTTGTCTACCTGCAACGCGATGGCCTCTTGCGCCAGCGCCAGTGAGAGAGAGTCGCTTGTAAAGGCGAGTGGCTGGTCACGGTAGATGTTGCGGGAAAACTGATCCAGCACGATGATTTCGGCAAGTCTGCCCAGTGATTGTGCGCGCCAGGGATAGCATTCACAGCGTGCGGCTGTGGCGTGGATTGCGCCAAAACGCTGCCTGATTTGGGTATCGAATACCTCGTCCTTGATCCACCATGACTTAGCTTCTATTTCGTCGAACCAGAACTGGATGATCTCCTGATATGTCATTGTCATGACCGGTCTCAGCCTGCCGTGCAGCGCATCATATAGCAACGAGTAAATGAAGAACAAACACCCTTCTTTCCGGATTCCACAGCCATCGAATAGAGTTCCCCTGAGGGTCTGCTGATGACCCGAAGCGGGTGTTGCGCCAGCACCACTGACTCGAACGGCAGCAAGTGCCCCAAAGCGGGCCTTCGTGTACTAGTCTTAAAAGATCACGATAGCTCGATGGAGGCATGAAATGATAATGCGCCTGAAAAATTCCTGGCTACTCATCGTTCTGATTTTTCCGGTCCCGGATCATGCGCCGGCCCAGGAACCCCGGCCTCCGATTATCGATATGCATCTGCATGCCTCGGATCTATGAGCAGAGCCCGGGCAAGACGCAGGCGATACATTCGGGCCAGTATTCGGTCATCGAAACCTGAGCATTCCGGCAGCGAAAAGCACGGATGATCTGGAGCAGGAAACCCTGGCTGCACTGGATAAGTACAACATTGTCATGGCCGTAGTCAGTGGGCCGCATGCGGAGAGCTACCGAGCCAATCAGCCATCGCGTATGTTGGCCTCACCCCTGCTTTTCGGAGTCGACATGCTGGCCAGCTCGTTACGCGATGCATTCGATTCAGCGAGATACCAGGCTCTCGCTGAGTTTGCACCGCAGTTCTCCGGATTGGCTCCCGATGCGGTCGAACTCGACCCGGTTTTTGCTCTTGCGGAAGAACTGGATGTTCCCATGGGCATTTATATGGGGCTGGGACCGCCGGGAATTACCAGTTCAGCGTATCCTGATTTTCGCATGATGCACAGCAACGCGCTACTTCTGGAGGACGTTCTGGTAAGGCACCCAAAGCTGCGGCTTTACGTCATGCACGCCGGTTGGCCGTTACTCGACGAGATGGTTGCTTTGATGCACGCTTTCCCCGACGTTCATGTGGATATTTCTGTGCTCAACTGGTATTTGCCGAAGAAAGAGTTTTACTCCTATTTGCAGAGACTGGTCGACGCGGAATTCTCGAAACGCATCATGTTCGGCAGTGATCAAATGGTCTGGCCAGACGCTATCGGCAGGGCAATTGAGACAGTCGAATCGGCGCCGTTTCTGTCGGACGAGCAGCGGCGCGACATCATGTGTGGCAACGCCATGAGATTTCTGCGGCTCGATGAAAGGATATGCCAATGAGCTCGATCAAGGCTGGAAAAAGGACCGATATCGCCCGTGTCGGAGCTTGTGCTACTGGCCGTCAGTAGACGTCCGTTACCGATCTTTAAGGCTGTTTCGAGACACCGGCAGGGAGATTTAACGCATGTGTTTCGTCGACCGGTTGAACGCGCAACCCGCAGCGGACATTCGCTTTCCCTCTACATTCGACAAATTACTCCCGTTCCACCATGATCGCGTGAGCGATTGGGACGGGCCAAAATCAAAATGTCGTTCTTCGCAGAGCTCAGGCGTCGTAACGTTTTTCGCGTGGCCGTAGCTTACGTGGTCGTCGCGTGGCTAGTCATCCAGGTGGTGGAGACCATCTTCCCTGCCTTCGGCTTCAGCGACGCGGCCATCCGTATCGTCGTCATTGTGTTTTCCATCGGCCTGGTGCCAGTGCTGATCGTGGCCTGGGCCTTCGAGCTGACTCCTGAGGGCCTGAAACTCGATAAGGATGTAGATCGCAGCCAGTCCATCACCGTAAGAACCGGCAAGAAGCTAGACCGCATCATCATGGTAATGCTGGCCCTGGCCCTGGGGTATTTTGCCTTCGATAAATTCGTGCTGTCAGAGTCCAGGGAAGCGTCGATCGCAGAAACCGCACACCAGGAAGGCAGAGCCGAGGCGCTGGTAGAATCGTATGGTGATAAGTCCATCGCGGTTCTGGCTTTTGTGGACATGTCGCCGGAAGGCGACCAGGAGTATTTCTCCGACGGCATCGCCGAGGAGTTGCTGAACCGGCTGACCAAGATTCCCGAGCTGCGAGTGATCTCGCGTTCTTCGTCCTTTTCCTTCAAGGGCCAAAATCTGGAGATCCCGGAGATCGCCCGACGCCTGAATGCCGCACACATCCTTGAAGGCTCGGTGAGGAAATCGGGAGACCGTGTGCGCATTACGGCTCAGCTAATCGAGGCGCGTTCGGACACGCATCTATGGTCGGAGACCTACGACCGACAGCTAGAGGATGTATTCGCCATTGAGAGCGAAGTGGCTCAGAAGGTTGTCGCCGCGTTACAGATTCAATTACTCGACGCCGAAATAGAGCAACTAGCGAAACAACCTACTGCCAATATCGCAGCCTACCAGTTGTATCTAAAAGGACGGTATTTCTGGAACAAGCGAACCGAAGAGAATATTGAAAAAGCGCTCAACTACTTTCGGCAGGCCGTCGGGTTGGATCCCGGCTACGCTCTGGCTTACACCGGAATCGGCGATGTGTGGATTTTCCGGGGTTGGTACAGCGTACTGCTACCAAAGGAGACGTTCCCGAAAGCGAAGGCAGCAGTCGTACAAGCGTTGGCTTTCGACGAGACCTTGGCTGAGGCGCACACTTCGCGAGCGCACATCTACCTGGAATTCGACTACGATTGGGGAGCAGCCGAAAGTGAGTACCTGCGGGCTATCGAACTGAACCCTGGATACCCGATCGCGCATCACTGGTACGGTGGCTACCTGTCGGCCATGGGACGTCACGATGAAGCTCTGAGACAAGCGTACGAAGCACGCGAGCTCAGCCCACTGTCCCTGATCATTAATACCTGGGTAGGGCTGCGCTATTACTTCGCTGGTCGCTACGAGATGGCAATTCAGGAGTATCAGAAAGCGCTGGAGCTGGACTGGGGATTTGCGCCAGCGCACTGGCACCTTGGATGGGCATTTGAGCAGACAGACCAACATGCCGCCGCGATCGCGTCAGCCGAGCGCGCCATCGCGATATCGGAGAACCCGATTTATCTGGCCTCGCTCGGCCATTCTTATGCCAAAGCGGGCGAGGACGAAAAAGCGAGACAGATTCTCGGTCAGTTGAAGCAAGCCTCTTTGACGCAGCATGTGTCCGCCTATCACACTGCGGTTATTCATGCGGCGCTAGGTGACATGGACGAGAGCCTGGAGTGGTTGGAGCGCGCGTACGCAGAGCGAGCACCGTGGATTGGCTACATGAGGGTGGATCCAAGACTCGATCCCCTTCGGTCCCATTCGGGATTCGACTCGTTATTACGGAAAGCAGGCCTTGACTTCTGAAGGCACGAGAAGCTCTTCTGGCTTCAACGACGACTCTGCTTTTGGGTCAACAGCGGTCCAACCGTAAGAATTCGGTTCAGAACTCAATGTTTGCTCCTGGCCGTAAGCAGATTTTCACTATCTGACCATTGGGACCCTCCCGTGCCTGATTGCTGAACGTCTGCATCCGACCCGAAGCAGACGTTCGCAAAGGCCCTTAAATCGACAAGTTCTCTGCTTTAATCCATGATCGGTGAGCGACGAGGAGGCTATAACAACAACGATGTCGTTTTACGAAGAACTCAAGCGGCGCAATGTCGCCAAGGTCGCGGTGCTCTATATCATCGCGGCCTGGTTGCTATTGCAGGTGACGGATGTGCTTTCGTCACTACTGACGGTACCGGAATGGACTGGCTCGCTGGTGGTCTTACTACTGCTCCTGGGCTTCTTCCCGGTGATGATCTTCTCCTGGGTCTACGAGTTGACGCCGGAGGGCTTGAAGCGCGAGAAGGACATCGACCGCAGCCAGTCGATCTCACCTGAGACCGGGCGCAAGATCAACGTCCTGATCATCGTCTTGCTGGTATTGGCGATCGGTGGGTTGGTCGTTGATCGGCTCGTCCCGGAGACAACGACCGTCACCGCTACTTCGGCGATTGAACAACCTGATGAGGCTGGAATGGTCGATGCAATACAGCCGGCCACCGGCAAGCCCGTCCCGACCCCGGGCCACTCAATCGCCGTGCTGCCCTTCGTTAACATGTCCAACGACCCGGAGCAGGAATATTTTTCGGATGGTATTTCCGAGGAACTGCTGAATGTGCTGGCGCAGTACCCCGACCTGCGGGTCGCCGCACGCACCTCCTCTTTCCAGTTCAAGGGAAAGAATCCGGACATAGAATACATTGCTGAAAAGCTCCACGTGAACCATGTGCTGGAAGGCTCGGTGCGTAAGTCCGGCAACACTTTGCGTATTACCGCCCAGCTGATCGAGGCGGACACCGGTTTCCATCTGTGGTCGGAAACCTACGATCGTGAACTGATCGATGTGTTCGCCATCCAGGACGAGATTTCGGCCGCCATTGGCGATGCACTAAAAATCCAGCTTTCGCTGGACGGCGGCTCAGGCAAGACATCGCCCACCGTGCTGGTAGCGTCGAACACCGCGGCGTTCGACGCCTACATGCGAGGCCGGCAATTGATCAACCTGCGTGGCAAGCGAAATCTCGAAGAGGCTGTCAACCATCTGGAAAAAGCCCTGATGCTTGATGAGACCTATGCCCCCGCGCACGCACAGCTGGCCATCGCCATTTCGCTGCTGGCTAACACTCCCGGCGCATATGGCGACTTCACAATGGAAGAGATTAGGCGACGCGCAACACCCCATATCGAACGCGCTTTTGAACTGGACGAACGACTACCTGAGGCATTCGGCGCCCGCACAATGTTCAATTTGGCCACATTGGATTTTGACTCCCTGATTGTGAGCGCCAACCGAGCCCTGGAACTGAATCCAAGTTATGCGGACGTACTCAACTGGCTGCACATTGCTTACGAAGCTATCGGGCGGCATGCCGACGCGGTTGAGACGCTTGACCGCCTGCTCGAGGTTGACCCCCTGTCGATTGTCGGGCGCATCAATCGCGTGGCGACGCTGGCTTTGCAAGGCAACAAGAACGCTGCCCGTGCTATGGCAGACAGCATATCCGAGCAGAGTCACAAGATAAGCTATCTCAGCCACGGAAGAATGACGTATTCTGCAGGGCAACTTGCCGAGGCAATGGAGTGGCTCCTGCAGGCTTTCGTCCTCGACCCTGACGACTCTATCACCAGTGTCTTCATCATCCGAATCCTCGGTCAGCTGGATTTGCTTCCTGAAGCATTTCGGCTCAACAGGGATTTCCACTACTGGGCCTATTTCAACCGGGCAATGTGGCCGGAAGCGCTTGCGGAGGGCCGCCAAAGGCTGGCGAACGATCCATCCGACCAGAACAGTCAGTTATACGTAGCCAACGCCCTGCACTTGTCCGGAGAGGTCGAACAGGCTCAGCTGTTCTACCAGAACCTGATTGAGGTGAGCGCAAGCCGGCTTATCATCGACCAGAATTCTGAGACCGTTGCGCCGACGGCCAGGCTGGCGCTTGGTCGCATGAGGTCGGGTGATAAAGCAGGCGCTATGAGGCTGGTTGAACTGATCACAGAGAATCAAGGCCAGAGAATTCAGGCTGGGTTGATCAACGGAGAATTCTACCGTGCGACCGCCATCCTCGATGCAATAGTGGGCAAGGACGCTGCGGCAATACAAAATCTGGAAGAAGCGATCGATGTGGGTCTGCGTGACCGCAGTGTATTTTCGGAACCGGCATTCGATGCCTTGCGTGATTCGCTTGAGTTCCAGGCCCTTGAATCCAGACTGGACTCAATACTTGCCGCCGAACGTGAAAAAACCCTGCAGATGATGTGCTTCCACAACCCGGTTCCGGATGCGTGGCAGCCATTGCCCGAAACCTGCGAGGGAGTCGCGACAGCGGACAGGAACTGACTTACTGCAATGTCCGCTTATGGCCGAAAGCGGACATTCAATATCCGATCTTTGAGGCTATCCGGAGCCGCGCTCCTGAACGGCTGCTTTCGACCCAAAGCGGCCGTTCGCGTGGCATTGATCGACCAGACGCACACCGCACCCCAAGCGGCGGACTCTCTCGTAGTTCTCGCCGCAACGGCTTCCCCGCCGGCAGCGCCTCATCCCCGGGCATGACCGTGCCTCATTGCTCCAGGCGCATTTCGCTTGGTCCAACTTACTTGGGGTACCCTCTTTGTTAGACTTATCCGCGTACCATCAACTCCTGACGGGGAGGCGTGCGACATGGCGGAAGCCAAGCGTAGACTGGCAGCAATACTAGCGGCTGACGTGGCCGGTTACAGTCGGCTAATGGGCGACGATGAGCGTGCCACAATGGATACGCTCATCGCCTACCGCGAGGTCTTTCGAACCCACATTTCCGAACATGACGGCCGCGTGGTCGATACGGCAGGAGACAGTGTGCTGGCGGTGTTCGACAGTGTCGTCGAAGCGACGCAAAGCGCGATTGAGATCCAAGCTGCGCTCGCTGAACGTAATGCCGAACTCGACGAGAGCCGACGCATGCGGTTCCGGATCGGTGTCAACCTCGGCGATATCATCGAACAAGATGACGGCACCGTCTACGGCGACGGCATCAATATCGCGGCGCGCTTGGAAAGCCTGACCGATGCCGGCGGCCTGACCATTTCCGGCACCACGTTCGATCAGGTAGACGGCAAGCTTGGCATCGCATTCGAGTATCTCGGCGACAAACAGGTCAAAAACATTGCCAAGCCGATCCGGGCCTACCGGGCCATGGTAGGCATCGAAGAAATCCCATCCCAACCAGCGGCCGCCGTGCTGGCGTTCGCGAACCTGAGCGGCAACGCAGAGCAGGAATATTTCGCCGACGGCATCGCCGAGGACCTGATAACAGGGAGGGTGCCGTCAAAGCATAGGGGGCAATTCTTCGAGGAACTGAAACGCCGAAACGTCTTGCGGGTAGCCGCAGCATACGTAGTGGTGTCTTGGTTGATTATCCAGGTGGTGGAGACCATCTTTCCAGCCTTTGGCTTCGGCGATGCAGCTATCCGCATTGTCACTATTGTTTTAGGGATCGGCCTCATTCCCGCCCTGATCTTATCCTGGGCCTTTGAGCTCACACCAGAGGGCTTGAAAAAAGAGTCCGAGGTTGATCGTAGTCAACCGACTGACCAGGCGAAGGGTAAGACATTTGACCGCGCAGTCATGGTTGTACTCGCACTGGCGCTGGCCTATTTCGCAATCGATAAATTTATTCTCTCGGAGTCGCGGATGGAGTCCGCGAGGCAGGAAGGTCGCTCGAAAGCGTTGACTGAATCAGCGGCGAGCGAGCGATTTGGACGCTCTATCGCGGTGCTGCCATTCGCCACATCAGGAACCGATGCGGCGCTCGGGTCGTACGCCAGCGGACTGACGCATGAATTGAGAGACCGAATCAGTGGTTACCAGGAGCTACAAACGATCATAGCGGCGTCCAATGCGAGTCCAGATTCGGTCTCACCAAACCCGGTCGCCTACGTCGTAGAAGGGGGGATTCAGCGCATTGGAGATGGACGTCGAATCCGAGTTCAACTGGTTCGATCCGCAGACCGGCAAGTCGTCTGGTCTGAGACATACGACGAGACAGAAACTGATACTGCCGACCCGGCAGTGTTGGCCTCGACAATGGGCCGCTTCATTCGGCTTCAATTAGTTCAGGATCAGGAGTGTCAGGCGGTCAAGCGAAAGAGCCAAAGCATGGAGGCCGCTGAACTCGTTTGCGCCGCTCAGGCGCAGAACTATCGGGTAAATCAACGGGGCGAGTTCGATCCACAACTCATGCGAGCCAACGCAGAGCGGGCCGTTTCGTTGGACCCAAACCTCCTAGAAGCTTTCCAACCACTTCCGATCGCCTACGCTTTCTTGGGGGCTTATGGTCAGCTGAGTGTAGAGGAAGCATCTCGATTGGCACACGTAGCCGTGGAGCGAGCCCTTGCGATTGAGCCTGATGACGCATACACGCTATTTCTTCTTGGAATGGTCCAGTCAAACCTCGACTTCGACGGTGACTCGGCCGAATCGGCTTTTCGCAAAGCCATTGCAAACGAGCCCTTACATCCGAATGCGCGCTGGTTTCACGATCAATTGGGCAAAATCGAGATTCGTCGAGGCAATTTAGCGGCCGCGTTCGATCACTACCGCCGCGCCATCAGGATCTTTGACTCCGACGGCCGGATCCAGGCCGAGTATGCGAAAGCCTTATATTCTGCGGGTGAGTTTCGAGACGCAATAGAAACAGCAGATGTCGCAAGCACATTGTCGCCTTCCGCGCTATACAGGTGGTATGTCAGCCATACGAAGTTCTACGCACAGCGTTCGTTGGGTGACGAAACTCAGGCAGAAGCTACTCTCAATGAGTATTTATCATCGGCAGAGCCCGCGTGGAAGCCGTTCGCTGCGGGCATGTTGGCCACTGCGGGCAAAACGGATGAGGCACGGCGTTCAATAGCCTTGATCGAATCACGATCGCGACCGTCAACGTACCCCTTAAGTCTGGCTTACGTGGAACTTGGAGAACATGATCAGGCGTTTGAGTGGCTGCGGAAGGGAATCGAGGGCAGCGATTTTATTCTCGTCAATTGGATCCGGGTAGATCCAGCGTTTCTTGCGCTACACAATGATCCGAGATGGGAAGAAGTGATTGATCAGCTCGAACGTCAAGAGGCGAAAGGGCGCGCTCGCAGTCAGAAGTACGCTTCACAGTAGCGACGGGAACAAAAGCGAGACATCCTGGTCAACAACGCGTCGCGATACCTGAGGCTATCCGACGAGCAAATCGCTGCCCACCACCAGCACTGATTTGGAGCGGTTACGATGTCCGCTGTTGGCCGAAAGCAGAAGTCCGAGTGGTAGACTACCGACTGACGGCGCCTGACCCAACACGGTCGTTTGATCACCGATTTTTTCAGCCAGACAAACAGAGCAATTCAATGCCAAAGTTGCGGCTTGCCGAGTGGGCTAGCATCGCCGAAGTCATCGGTGCGGTTGCAGTCGTGGGCTCGTTGATCTATGTCGGAATCCAGGTGCGTGATAATACCGAAGCAGTTCTCGCGGCAAACCGACAACAGCTGATAGGTCGAGGGCACACCGCCATCACCAGTATCGCAA
>PVMK01186503.1_pt1 | contig 17246 bp, 20 predicted proteins | sample 1853481 | NCBI WGS metagenome assembly PVMK01 (sample SAMN08533507, study PRJNA380276) | Marine sediment metagenome, whole genome shotgun sequencing project.
AATGACATCAATCCCGTTTGAGCGGCTGTGGCTGTCATTATGGTCTGTTTCGTCAAATCCCATGGCATAGTCAAGACGGCCATCTTCAAGGCGGCGCGCAGCAACACGCAGGGCCATCCCCTCACTATCCGACTTCGACATGGAATTTCGAATCTGGCGGGCCGCCCTTTTGCTCACTGTAATCATGGTCCGGATCCCAGCTTTGTGACCAGGGATAAAATGTCTATAACTGCAACGTTACTCATTGTGTTTTGACTGGCGCACATGGCTTACAAACAGGGTTGCCCACGGAAATTGCCTGGTCGACCTTAGATGGGCATAACTGGCAAAAATGTTATCCACTACGACACCGTCATGGCTTCCATCCGCACCGTAGCCTCTTTTGACATCATAGGCAAACTTGATTACCGTGTCCAGATTGATCATCCTGGAATAGTGAAATTCATGGGCACGGATCGCCGCGACTGTATCCTTGCTTTCGGGTTCAACTCCACAACCGTACCACGGATGGTTCGGGGTCGGTGCCAGCTCGACGAGTCCCCTGCCGACAGGTTTTTCTGTCATTTCTATATCTGCAGGAATAGCCCCAACCATCCGGTACGCCTTGCCCTGCCAGCGAATGCTGCGTGCCAGGTACATCAGCCCGCCGCATTCTGCATAAACCGGTTTTCCCGATTCCACGAACCGGGCAATGGACTGCTTCATCGACTGGTTTTGTTCAAGTAACCCACAATGGATCTCCGGGAATCCACCGCCGATGAACAGGGCATCTGCATCCGGGACACCTGCCTCATTGAGCGTGTCAAAAAACAACAGCTTCGCGCCCGCACTTTCCATTGTCTCAAAGTCGTCGGGATAGTAGAAGCAGAAAGCGCTGTCACGGGCCACGGCAATGGAAACCTGTTTCGAATGTTCAGCACCTTTGAGCGGTTTGTCCTGGGAGGCCTGGGTGGCCTGGGCCTTGCCAGCTGCACCCAGCACACGGTCCAGGTCGACGGAGTTTTCGATGACCCTGCCCAGCAGATCAATATGATCCAATGCGTGGGGGTCTTCCGCGGCAGTAGCCAGGCCAAGGTGGCGCTCCGGAATGACCAAATCCGCGTCTCGCGGTACCGCACCCAGCACTTCAAAGTCCGTGTATTGCTCAATGACATTTCGCAATTTCCCTTCATGGCGACTACCGCCCACCTTGTTCAGAATGACCCCGGCGTGGTGTATTTCGGGATCGAATGACTGGTAACCATTGAGCAGTGGAGCGACCCCCCGGGTGATTCCCTGGGTATCGACAACCAGTATTACCGGCAATTCCAGCAACTTCGCCATGGCCGCATTGCTGTCGCTGCCGTGTACATCGACGCCGTCGAACAGCCCCTTGTTTCCTTCTACCAGGCTGAATTGCCCGGGACGCTGGTGGCAGCGATACAGTTCCAGGATTTCGTCATTGTCCTGGGTATTGAAATCCAAGTTGTAACACGATCGACTACTTGCGGCTGCCAGCCACATCGGATCGATATAGTCGGGGCCCTTCTTGAACGGCTGTACCGTCTCGCCCCTTTTTGAAAGCGCTGCACACAGCCCGGTACTGACCGTGGTCTTACCGGACGACTTGCTCGCAGCTGAGAGATATATTCCGGGCATATCCTGGTGTAGTGTAGTGTATTGGACAGATTGGTAATCCGAGCGGTTCCAGGCCGTCAGCCGCGCTGGTCTGGAAGCAATGGCAGCACCCGCAGAACACCTGCCAATATGAGCATGGCGACCGCCGCTCCACCAATTCCGAGCAGGAATTCCGGCAGGCTGGGAGCATAATGGGCAACGACGCCGTCATAAAATGTACTCGATAGGCTTTTACCCGGAAACAGCAGTTGTGGATAAGCCTGGCCGCCAATAATAAGTACGTACAGCTGGCAACCCGCCCCGACAACTGCAGTCGCTGCCGCTGCCACGATGCGGGTAGGGGATTTATTCGCGGCCCCTGAAAACACCAGCCACATGGGTATCACCGCACCAATTGAAACCTGCCCACCCCAGAACAGTATCGTGTAGACCCCGCCTTGCGCCAGAATAAAAAACTCGATGCCGCGATGTTCGGCAGCGTACAGGTTGGTGAGATGAAATGCCAGCACCAGGGACAGTTCCACCGCGATAAAAATTCCCAGTAATCTTCCCAGCCTGTCCAGGGTTGTCTGGTCGAGTTGCGATGAAGTCCAGCAGGAAACCGCCTTTGCTACCAGGACAAACAGGGCTGTGCCCAGCACCAGGGACAATACAATAAAGACCGGAATCATCATGGCGGCGTCATAGAGCTGGCGGGCAACCAGGAAACCAAATATTGCCCCGGTTGCGCTGGTCAGCACAATCCGCCAGATGAACGCCAATAACCCCACTTTACCCCTGTAGCGGTTCAATCCGTGTTCAAACTGCACCCACAGGGTGATCACGACCACAATGAAAAATCCGCTGTAAAGCAAAATATTCCAGGCAAAGACTGACCTGAAGTTGTAGTGGGTCATGGCAACAATGAGCCGCTCGGGCCGACCCAGGTCCAGCACCAGCACCAGCAACCCGCCCATCAGCAGTGCAATGGCCAGCAGCGAAGACAGTCTTGCCCAGGGCTGGTAGTGGGGCTGGCCAAACACCGACCCCATGGAAGCGACATTGAGGGCCCCGGAAGCAGACAGGATCAGAAGGATGGCAAACACGTGGGGCACCCCCCACACGACCTGGTTGTTCATCCCGGTGACCCAGTGGCCATTGCTGTCCATGTAGTGTGCAGCGAAGGTCCCCGCCAGCGCCAGGGCCAGCAGAATCCCCAGGGTCAGCCAATAGCCCGGACTGCTGCTTTTGAGGATTTTATAGTGCTCGGTCATGTACGCTGCCATCTTCCTGTGGGCCTAGGGAGCCTCTGATTAAAACTGGGCGAATCAAGATGAAATTCAAAATGGTCAAGTTCAAGGCGCGAAACGCGCGTAATAGCAGGGCTATTGCGAAGTTTTGCAACACAGGAATTGATTATTTTGGATTCAGATTGATCGTTCATGTTTTGATCAGAGGTTCCCTAGATATTCTGGTAACGAACACCGGTATTCAGCCCCAGGTCTGCGCGCACCTGGCGCGACGGTTCGGACTGCATTTTTATTCCAATCTCGCTGCCCTCATCATTGAGGTCACCAAATACCATGGCACCATTGCCGCTGGAATTGCAGGCCTCCACACAGGCGGGGGATGCGATCATCATCGATACGGTGGACGCAGAATGTACAGCCCTCCACGGTCCCCTTGCCCCGGGGAAGAATAGGATTTCTGGTTGTGCAGGTTTTCATGTACGAACGAACGCGCCTTGTAGGGGCAGGCCATGACACAGTAACGGCAGCCGATGCAGGTATGCTTGTCGACCAGGACTAACCCGTCATCCCGTTTGAATGAAGCGCCGGTGGGACACACATCGACACAGGGCGGGTTTTCACAATGCTGGCATAGCATGGGCAATGAACTGACATGCCCGGTGTGGTTATCGATAAGGTCGAGTTTCCGAATCCATTGGGCATCGGTCCGGGGACGACCCGTGTCCTCGAGATTGTGTTCGCTGTTACACGCGCCCACGCAGGCATCACAGCCGCTGGCACATTTTTCCGTATCAATAAGCAACCCCCAGCGAACCAGGCTGGATGCCGCCTCTTCCCGGGATTTGGCCATGGCCAGCTCCACCAGCCGGAACCCGCCTGCTGCAGTGATGGCTGCACAGGCTGCCCCCTTGAGAAGGTTACGACGGCCCTTGTCAGTGGCAGGTTGCTTTTGACTCGGCACAGTTACAAACCTGGTTGAATTGGTCTGGAAAGTTCCCTGGCAATCAGCTGGCCCAGGGCTTTCTGGATAAATGCATTGACCGACTGTGGCCGGTCCGGTGTCGTGGCATGACATTCAAAACAGTCGATTTTCACGCTGGCGAATCCATGGCAGACCTCGCAAAACTGCTGGGTTGCATTGACCGGGATAAATTCACCCTGGCTGTTGGACTGCACATGGCATTCCACACATCCCGTGAGACTGTATTTTTGAGTGCGAATTCCCTCCCGCATGGTCAGGTCGCGCTGGTGCAGCAGGAATTCCATATGCTGTTTTCGCATAATTTCTGCTGGCTCAACGCACTGCTCACCCTTTCCCCGGGGCACCTCGGGCATATCAGCGAGGGACTGAACGGAAGCGATCGACACCATAATCAATACGAACCACACCAGTTTGGTGGTAGTTTCACCCGGCTTCATTCGGGGTCACTCGTAAATTGTTGCAGAACCTGTATGCCGGTTTTCCCAAAACAGTGATTTTTTCGTGAGTGCAAGGAAGCCCGGCGCACAGGACCGCAATGTATGCTAAATACATGAGGATCCGAGCACCGGGATGACGCCGCAATCGCGGAAAAAGTGCGTTTTGGGAAGGCTCTCAACGGAGTGTACTCATTCGCCCATGCCCATATCTATATACCCTGAAGGACAAACATCCGCACAAATATGGCAGCCGATGCACTTGTTGTAATCGGTATCCACATACCTGCCCAGGGTTGACTGGTCTTTATTGACCCGGAACACGGCATCCTGTGGGCAGTAAATGACACAGTTGTTGCATTCAAAACACATGCCGCAGCTCATGCAACGATCCGCTTCTTTTTGGGCTGACTCGGTGTCGAGTCCAACGTGCCGTTCTTCGAAGTGACTGAGGACGCCTTCCCGGTCTGGCCCAATTTCCTGGCGCTTTATGCGCGGGGTATAGTTGAAATGCCCGAGAAACAGTTTCTCCGACGCGATGACTTCGTGGGTGCTGCGGTTTTCATAGTTGTGGATGGCAAAGTTGGAATCACAGGTCCCCCATTGCTGCTGGTGGTCATAGCCTTCGGGAGCGAGCTCGGTTTCCCGTAACTTGTCCAGCAGGTCGAAATGGTGCACATCCACCTTGGGGCGCTTGCCGGGTTCAATGCCCCTGAGAAAATGGTCAATACTGTCCGCAGCGATAGATGCCTGGCCAATGGCGGTCGTCAACAGGTGCGGACGAATAATGTCGCCAGCAACAAAATGCCCTTCGTGCTCCGGCACCTGGTAAAAGCTGTCGGAATCCATAAGGCCACGACCATTGTCATATTCTTCCAGGCCTTGCAGGTTTCCGCCCTGGCCGATTGCCGATACAATCAGGTCACATTCGATTTCAAACTCCGTCCCCTCAACCGCTACCGGCCGGCCATCTTCCTCGAATTCGCAATTCGCCAATTTAAGGGCGATAGCGCGCCCGGCCTCATCCAGTAAAACTTCTACCGGAATGACGCCGTATTTGATATCCACACCCTCGTGCAACGCATCTTCAACCTCGTGGTCTGTAGCCGTCATCTCGGCCCGGGGGAACAGCGATGTCAGGGTCACTTCTGCGCCTTCGCGCAATGCGGCATAAGCGGAATCGTGGGCGACGTATCCGCCAATGACCGCTTCCGGTCTTTGTGACTTGTTAATATTCCTGATTTTCCCGAGTCGCCGCGCAACTGAGACGACGTCTATGGAAGTGTCACCACCACCCACACACACAACTCGGTCGGCGGTAACCTGCAAGATACCCTGGTTAAAGGCCTCAAGAAATTTCACACCGCTGACGCAGTTTAGTGCATCTGCCCCAGGAACCGGTAATGCCCGCCCGGTCTGGCAACCTATGGACCAGAGAATCGCATCGAACCCGGTTTCGATGGCATCAACTTCTATGTCACTGCCCACTTTTATACCGCCTTTGAACTCTATGCCGCCAAGATCCAGTATGCGCTGGATTTCATGATCGAGTCGGTCTCTCGGCGTGCGGTAACCGGGAATGCCGTAACGCATCATGCCGCCGAGCTCATCGTGATCATCAAAAATGGTTGAGCCATGGCCCTTGAGCCGCAGCTGGTACGCGGCGGCCAGTCCGGCCGGGCCGCCGCCAATAATCGCAATTCGCTTCGGCCCCAGTTGAGGCGCCTTAAAGACATATTTCTTTTCGAAGGCGGTATCACCAATAAATTGCTCAATGGAATTGATGCCGACAAAATCTTCCACGTCGTTGCGGTTACAGCCGTCTTCACAGGGCGCCGGGCAGACCCGGCCCATCATGGCGGGAAACGGGTTGGCGCTGGTAGAGCGCTGGAATGCATACTCCTCCCAGTCCATATCCCCTGGCGGCTTTTCAATACCCCGCACAATCTGCAGCCAGCCCCGCACATCTTCGCCGGACGGGCAGCTGCCCTGGCACGGCGGCGTGCGGTGCACGTAGGTGGGACATTGATGCGAATGGTCTGCACTGAATATGGCATCCTGCCAGTCATCCCACTTATGCTGTCCTTCTTCATAGGCACGGAAAGTCAGCTTTTCATTTTCATGTTTTGTGTTTTCAGGCATATTCTCTACTACTCATCATATTGTTTGTTCATGGTAATTTAATCATGACGACCGAGGTCCAGGGCATCGCCGACCAGCTGGTGCACGGAAATAATCATATCCATTCCCATGCCGTAGAAAGGCAGGACCCTGGAAAACTGGCTCTTGCAGATGGCGCAGATCGCTGCCATGTGGGTGACGCCGTGCTCCTCGATCACTTCGTGCAATGCCTGCACCCGGGGCATGGCACCCTTGACACGCAGTTCAATCAGGTCATCAGTCAGCAAACCGCCGCCGCCGCCACAGCAGAATGTCCCTTCCTTGATGGCATCTTCGCGCATATCCACAAAATGGTTGCAGGATGCCTTGATGATTTCCCGGGGAATGATGAACTGGCCCCCGGGCATACTGCCCATGCGTGACCCTCGGGATACGTTGCAGGAATCGTGGAAGGTAACCACCTTGTCGTCGTTCTCTTCTTTATTGAATTTCAGTGCCCCGGCCTGAATAAGGTCATAGGTCGACTCGCAGATGTGCTGGGGAATGGGATAGTTGGGGTCGAGGAAATCAAACGGGCCGATCAGCGTATTCCAGTAGTTGTAAGCCACCCGCCAGGCATGGCCGCATTCGCCCACAATGATCCGTTTTACGCCGAGATCAAGCGCCGCCTCCCTGACCCGCATGGCGACTTTCTGCATGTTGTCCTGGCTGCCGATAAACAGGCCGAAATTGCTTGCTTCGGAGGCATGTGAACTCAGGGTCCAGCTGATGCCCGCCTGGTGAAACACCTTGGCATAGCCGATCAGGCCGTCGACATGGGGCTCGGCAAAAAAATCCGCAGATGGCGTCACCAGCATTACCTCCGCACCCTTCTGGTCCACCGGAAATCGCACATCGATACCGGTATCTTCCCTGACATCTTCCTCCAGTCCTTCCAGGGTGTTCACCAGCGCCGGTTCGGGCAGGCCCAGGTTGTTGCCAATCTTGTAGACCTTGCCAATTATCTCGTTGGAATATTTCTGTCCCATGCCAACACTGGCCAGGATTTCCCGCCCCGCCATGGTAATTTCAGCGGTATCAATACCATAGGGACAGTACACCGAACAGCGGCGGCATTGCGAACACTGGTGGTAGTAGCGGTACCAGTCCTCCAGCACCTCCTCAGTGAGGTCTACCGCGCCCACCAGCCAGGGAAAATACTTACCGGCAAAAGTGAAATAGCGCCGGTAAACCTTGCGCATCAGGTCCTGGCGCGCCACCGGCATGTTCTTGGGATCGGCGGTTCCGAGAAAGTAGTGACATTTATCAGTGCACGCACCGCATTTCACGCAGGAATCCATGAAAACCAGGAGAGATCGGTTTTTCCCCAGCAATTCGCCCATTTTGGCGATAGCCCGGTCATGCCAGTCGTCAACCAGTTCACCTGGAAATCCCAGCGGTTCCTGGTGATCCGGCTTTGCCACGAACGGCTTGATATGGGCCATGCTGCCTTCAACAATCGATGGGATGCCCGGATTGCTGGTAATAACCGGAATGTCGAATTCGACTTTCATCCGCTCACCCCGCTCCGCCGGGAACATAACGTCGTTCCCTGGGATTATCCGCCTGGTTGCGGGTTGGGCTGAAAAACAGTCCCGGCGCATGCAACAGCTTGCTGATGGGAAATATAATCATCAGGATGATCACCAGCCCGAGATGAAACAGCAGGACCGGGTCGCCGGGCAACGGTGCGATATCAAACCAGACCAACCCCATGGTGAATTGCTTGAGGACAACAATGTCGGTGTGCCAGGCGTATCTCATCAATAATCCGGAAGCGGCAATGGCCAGCAGCAAAGCCAGCATCAGGTGATCCGATGGCGAAGAGATGTAACGCACACGATCCACAAAAAACCGTCGGCCCCACAGGCCCATCAGCCCAAACACCATGGCATACCCGGCATACACCCCGGCGCTTTGCAGCAAAGCAACCCAGCCCCACACCGGATCGGTGACATAGCGCAGGTGTTGCAGCAATACCAGCAGCAGTCCGAAATGAAAGGCCCATCCAAACAACCAGGTCCACTTGCTGGACTTGAACAGACTCTCGAAAAACACCACCCCACGAAACATTCTCGCCACCACACCCCGCTGGGTTGTGGGCGCAGGGGTGGTGGGAATTTTCAAAGGCGCAGGGATTCGTGCGTAGATCGTGATTTTGCGTGCAACACCAATCACCAGAATTGCAAAGGCCAGGTAAAACAGCCCGGCATACAAATAGGTGACAAAATTCATTTGCATACCGAGTGGAATATTCGGGTCAGTTTATAGAAGCAAATTCAAATTCTAAAATTGCGTAGTTTGTGGGAGTGCAAGGCAGCCCGGCGCGCAGTACCGCAGTGTATGTCAATACATGAGGATACGAGCACCGGGCTAACGCCGCAATCGCGCAAAATACGCGGTTTTAGTTTTGAAATTAAACGCATCCGGTGGGTTTGGGTAAGCCGGCATATTTACACGCCTGCTTGGCCGGCCCATAAGGAAACAGTTCATACAGGTACTTGCTGTTGCCCTTGTCCTTACCGAGCCGCTTGCCGATCGCCTTGGTCAATACGCGAACGGCCGGGGCGATCTGGTACTCATCGTAGTATTCACGCAGGAAGTTGACCACCTCCCAGTGGTACTCAGTCATGTCACAACCATCTTCCTTCGCCATCATGTCAGCAAGGTCAGCGTTCCAGTCACTGAGGTTGGCGAGATAGCCTTCTTCATCTGTCTCGAATGTTTTGCCGTTTAGTTCAATTGTCATTTTAAAGTTCCGTTCCAGGGGTAATTTTTGTGCGGTAAATTTTGTGCGGTAATTTTAGTGAAGTAAATATACACCCTGTTCTTTATCCCGAAGGACTACAACCAGGATTGTGATTTTGACGCCCCGGCAGCCAGCTTGACGAAGCCTTCGTAGTCGACCACCTCCACTCCTGCAACCAGTTTGTCATGATTGATGCCCCGGGCCTTTAAATCGGGCCCAAGGACGAAAATGCGCTTGCTGTCCATGTTCGATTTCACATCCATTTCGATGTCGGTGCCACCAAGTGCTCCGTATACGCCATCTTCGATAAGCAGTATGCTGGATCCTTGTGCGGAAAGTCGCATACATGTGGCCAGGCTGTTTTTCTCAAACGGCGACTTGTTGACAATATGCAGCATTTTTGGTTTTGACATAGCGCCGTTCCTTTCAAAAATTCATGACCACGTCGGACTGTTCGATAATGTCCCGTAGCTCGGATTCGCTGACCAGCTGGATCAGGGGCTTTTCCGCCCAGTCATCATCCTCGTCCTCCCAGATCAGGTCCATGAGGTCATGCACGGCCAACCCGCGCCGCGCCAGGGATTCCTTTTCAACGTAGACCTTCTGCACCTCGTAATCCCCCAGGGCGCGATAGGTGGGGCTGAAATTCTTGGTACCGATTTCGCTGGTGTCTTGCCCCTTTTTTAACTGAAACACCCCATCATCGATATAGGCCATGGCCACATCCTGGTCGAACGCCGCACCGACCAGCGCCACTTCGAGACCTTCCTGGGCGTAGTTCGAGCCATGGGGTGCCCGCCGGTTGATATACAGGAACTTCTTGATCACGCCGCCTGTGAATTCTTCAGACATATTATGTGTCCTAGTCGCCGAATGAAACCAGCTGGTCGGCCTGAATGCCCGCTTCGATGAGCTGGCCGAGACCGGATATCCGGAAACCTTCGGCGATATTGTTGGTGTCCTTGCTGTTTCGTTTCTGTTCTTCCGCATCCACCACCCCGCGACGCTGGGCCGCGGCCACACACAGCACGAGGTCGAGGTCGTGAGCCTTCGCCAGCTCGGACCAGCGATTGGTGATATGGCGGTCATCCTGGGGCGGCGTGGTCAACCGGGTGCCGTTGTTGACCCCGTCGTGGTAGAAAAATACCCGCATCACCTCGTGTCCCAGATCGAGCGCGGCACGGGTAAAGTGCCAGGCGGTGTCGCTGGCCTGGTGGGTGTAGGGCCCCTCATTGACGAGTATGGCAAACTTCATGGTTTACTGCCCTTACAGGCGAATATAGGCGGAAGAATTCAGACTCTTGCGGGAGCCGCGCCAGTTATCGATATGATACTTGGTAAACGGCAACCCGGTGAGCTCGAAAAAACGCGGCCAGCCAACCCGGTCAATCCAGTCATTAATACGCTCCCAGTCCCTGGCATCTTCCTTGTAGGCCTTGAGAATCTTTTTCACGATAGCCGTGGCTTCGGGCCAGCGCGGCGGGTTATTTGGCACACCACCTGCAACCAGTTTCTGGAAACTCGGCTTCGACCGTGCATTGGAGTGATTCCCACCCACCCAGATCGCCAGCTTGGAATGTTCCGGGTCATTGATCTGCATGGGCGGACATGGCGGATAGCAGGCGCCGCAACAAATGCATTTCTTTTCATCGACCTCGAGGCTGGGTTTGCCGTTAACCATGGCAGGGCGGATCGCCGCAACCGGGCATCGTGCGACAACTGAAGGCCGCTCACATACATTGGCCACCAGGTCGTGGTTAATCCTGGGCGGCTTGGTGTGCTGGACGTTGATGGCGATATCACCCTGGCCACCGCAGTTGATCTGGCAGCACGACGTGGTGATATGCACGCGGTTGGGCATGCGACAGTTCCTGAACTCATCGATGAGCTCATCCATCATCGCCTTGACCACCCCGGAAGCATCGGTGCCGGGAATGTCGCAATGCAGCCAGCCCTGGGTATGGGCAATAAATGCCACGGAGTTTTTTGTACCACCCACCACGAAGCCTTCTTTTTCAAGGGCTTCAATGAGCGGCTCCACTTTCGCTTCTTCTGCAACCATGTATTCAATATTGCTGCGAATGGTAAATCGCACATGGCCGTCGGCATACTGGTCGCCGATATCGCACAGTTTGCGCAGGGTATAGACATCCAGTATTCGCTGGGTACCGGCTCTCACCGTCCAGATTGCATCGCCGCTCTCGGCATAGTGCACCAGCACCCCGGGGCGCGGATGCTCATGGTATTTCCACTGGCCAAAATTCTTTATCATCACCGGATGCATGTATTGCATGCCATCGGGGCAACCGGATTCGATGGGGCGTCTCATATCCGCTAAAGACATATCTTTTCTCCGTTATTGTTGATTCTGGTGGATCAGTTTGCCGACGCTTTAGCTGCGCGCTGGCGCTCGAACCACTTTTCCGCTTCCTGGTCCCAGCCATCCATACGCACATAGGAACTCTCCCGGGGATGGGCGATCATGTTGGGATCCACCTCAATGCCAACACCTTCGAGGAAATTCACCAGGCCGATACGCTCAATCATCTCGCCGCAGCGCTCATGTTCGAGGCCATTTTCAGCCCAGAAATCGATAATTTCCTCGGCCATGTCGACGATGCGCTGGTAGTCCTCATCGTTGTCCAGCTTCATGAACGGAACCACCACGGTTCCCATGAGATCACCGATCTTCAGGGTGCGCTTGCCGCCGATGAGGACGGTCACCCCCTTGTCATCGCCCGGCGACAGCGACTTGTTCATGACATTGAGACAATGCATGCATTTGACGCAGTTGCGGTTGTCAATTTCGAGCCTGTCGTCATTGGTGAGGGTCATGCAGTTGGTCGGACAACGGGTAATTACGTTGTCGATGACATACTGCCTGCCCTTGGTTTCGATAAAGTTGCTCACTTCCGCCTCGTCGACCTTGATGTCATCCCGCCAGGTACCTATGACGGCAAAATCAGCCCGCTCGATGGAATTCATGCAGTCGTTAGGACAGCCGGACACCTTGAACTTGAATTTGTAGGGCAAAGCAGGGCGATGCACATCATCGGTAAAATTGTTGACCAGTTCACGGTGCAGGCGGTGTTCGTTGGTGCAGGACTGTTCGCAACGTGCAGAACCTACGCATGACATGGCGGTGCGAACACAGGGGCCGGCACCACCGAGGTCAAAGCCATAGTCATTGATTTCGTCAAAGAAGTGCTGGGTGTTTTCAGTAGACGTGCCTATAAACATGATGTTGCCGGTCTGGCCATGGAAAGTCACCAGCCCTGATCCCCATTTTTCCCAGCTTTCGCCGAGCTGGCGCAGCATATCTGTGGTGTAGTAGTTTCCGGCCGGCGGTTGAACCCTCAGGGTATGGAATTCCTTGGAATCCGGGAACTGCTTGCCGACCTCGGAAAACCGTGGAATGATACCGCCGCCGTATCCGAACACACTCACCGTGCCTCCCTTCCAGTAACCCTTGCGGGTTTCATAGGAATGCTCAAGCTGGCCAAGCAGGTCATTGGCAACACCATTGATGCGGCTGTCGGGATGATCGTCCCGCAATTTCTTGATGCCGGAAACAAAACTGGGCCAGGGGACCGTTCTCCAGCTCATCCAGCATCGGCGTATCGTGTTTTGAATCACTCATTGGTTTATGCTCCGGTATTACTCCATTTCTATTTCTGCCTGGTATTTACTCTGCCTGGGCTGGATTTTCTCACCCGGCAATCCGGTATTGCGGCTGAATCATGAAAAATCAGCGAAAATTCGTTTACGCCACAACACTCCCCGCAAAAATGTTCCACAAAAAACTCTTCAGGCCTGCACACGGCCAAACCCACAGCCCGGGTCTTTGACAAGGTTGTAATTTTACCGCTACAGGCCGCCTACTCCATTCCCATATAGGGTAGCCCGTCGCGGTCCGTTATCCCCATGGTGGTATAGACCCGGGACACCCTGAATCGATGAAATCAGGGTCTGGGGCAGAAGTCCCCCTCATTCCGGGAACCGGGTGCCGGCTGATCCGCATTAATCACTGCACTGATTCCTGATCCCTGATCGACGCCTGAACGATTTATGCCAACCCGACACCCTGTCCCAGTGCTTGAAATGAATGAGGCCCAGTACCAGGCCTGGAAACAGAATCGCCTGCTGACTCGCCTGCCGGATATCCATAAAAACAGGGTAAACATTGGAAATCCGGGAGAATTATCCGGAACCGAGCGTAAAACGATTATCGACCTGGTTTCTACTCACAACTTTGCCATTTACCAATTGGATGAAAGCCACTTTGAGGGTCCGGAAACGTTGTCCCGGATGTGCCGACAGCTGCCACTTACCCGATCCATCCCCAACCCGGGTGCTGACGAAAACAACGTTACCGAAATTACCAGCGCGGGAGATAGCACCGGGCAGGAAACTCGAAGCCGTTATATCCCCTACACCCGCAAGGCATTAAAATGGCATACCGACGGATACTACAATGATGAGTCACTCAAGGTTCGTTCATTTGTTTTGCATTGCAGCCAGGATGCCGGCAATGGTGGATTGACGAAATTGCTGGACAGCGATATTGCCTATATCCTGATTCGCGACCAGAACCCGGCGTGGGCCACAGCCCTTTGCCAGCCGGGACTGTTCACCATACCCGAAAATATCGACAATGGAATTCTGTTACGGAGCCAATTTAGCGGCACTGTATTCAGCACCGATGGAGAAACCGGGTGCCTGTATACGAGATTTAGCCAGCGAACGAAAAATATCCAGTGGATTGAGGAAGGCGACGCACGCCAGGCAGTCGACGCATTCAACAGCATTCTCGACCAGGAAAATCCCTGGATTTTGAGCATCCACCTGCGGCCTGGCCAGGGAATAATCTGCAACAACATCCTACATGCCCGTACTGAGTATGATGATGTGGGACAAAGACCGAGACGCTTGTTGCGAATGCGTTTTGGCGATGCGATCCCCAGGCGTTAAACTACCTCCATGCCCTACCAGAATCCCCGGAAATTTGACCTTGGTGCAGAAAGCCAGGATGAGGCAGTTATTTCGACTGAATCGCTGCAGCGCCGGGCATCCCAGATCCAGGAACAACTGCAACATGCTGCAGCCCTGAATTCCCGGCAACGCTGCGCCCTTGAGCACCAGCTCGCCGACTTACTGGTAGAACTGGACCAGCCCGAAAAAGCCTGGAAAACGGCCTACCCGGTATTTGAAAATTACCTGCAGCAGCAAGACTGGGAAAACGCGATTTCGATATGCGATACCCTGTTTCTTTCAGGCCACGATGATGCGCTTGTGGCGCTGGGCCATGGCCTTTGGCTCAGCATCACATTTCCTGTCAGCCCACTGACAACAGTTGCACAGTTACAGCACGTGGTGGATGAAACTCCGCAAGACTCGGATGGCGCAGCAGTGGCCGCTGCGGTAGCAGGCTATGTGGTCGGGCTTCGCAGTGAAGATGCTGCCAATGATGACGCCACGCTGGCAGCCGGGCAGATGATGAATGATGTTGCACGACGCCATGGCAATGTCTCGGGCCAGCAGGACTTTGATGCCTGGTTCAACCGTCTCGAGCTCGGTGATCCGGAAAAATTCCTGGTACGAATGCGAAATATCATTGACGTTTTGGTCCAGAACCAGTGGTGGTTCAACCGCGACCAGCTGCAAAAACTGATTCCGGAGTAACCCGGATATGCTGTGGCAGGAGAAATCGGGCAATGATGAATACGAGGTCCCGGATAATGTCCAGGACCTTTCCTTCCAGTTTAACTGCAGCGAACTACCGGTGGATCATGCCTGGTTGCTGGCCAATGCCGTCACCAGGGCCTTACCCTGGATCGATGAAGAGAAAGAGGCTGCTATTCACAGCATCCATGGCGCGACTAGCGGCAATGGCTGGACCCGGCCCCGGGAAACACCGGGCAGCCTTTTGCAGCTGCCTCGTCGTACCCGGCTCTATATCCGGTTACCAAAACATCGATTGGATGAAGCAGCGAAACTGGCCGGAACGGAGCTCGATCTTGGCGATTTCACAATTAGCCTCGGCCCGGCCCGGCCCCGCAAACTGGTTCCATCGACAACCGTGTTTACCCGTTCCTGGTGCAGTGCCAACGTTGAAAACGAAGATGATTTCACCCGGGAAGCTGTGGAAGCCCTGGGCGAAATTGGCATCACCCCAGGCAAAATGCTGTGTGGCCTGTCTCACGATATTCATCAACCCGGCGCTACGCTGACAGCCCGAAGTGTGCTGCTTGCTGACCTTGACATTGCAGAGGGTGTGAAGCTGCAGCAACTGGGCATAGGCAAGGAAAAATTACTGGGCTGCGGGATTTTTCTGCCCCACAAGAGCCTTGCTGCAGTTGGAGCAAGCCAGGAAAACCGTTAACATGCCCAATAAATCAAATTTCAGAGACCAGGAACATGAGTGAAAAACAGAAGCTTATAAAGGAAATGCTGGAGATGCAGAAAATGTTTATAGCCAGGGAGCAGTCAGAGGGTATCAACCAGGAGGAATATTACGCCCCGAAAGAGGGCGATGACCTGGTGGGCTACCAAGCCAGGTTCACGGAACTCGCTAACAGGCTGGCGCAACTCGCCCACGAGGAAAAAGGGTCAAAGAGATAGGTCAGATATCAGGGATCGATGCTCATAACAATCTTGAACGGGATTATAGGGCTAATCTGGATATAGTCAGCCAATCGCTATAGTAATGAAACATTCAGTTATTGCCAGTAAGTCACTGGGTATTTTGTCCGGCTGATATGTATCTCAGGTACCTGAATCTGCTGAGGGCTATCGCGTCGATGTTGATCGTGTTCTTCAATTGCATCCATGGACTCACGTGGGGCGGGGAATACGGCAACCCGGAAATGATGCGTCTGCTCAAGATTTTGAGTGCATATGGCACATTTTTATTTGTGTTCATTGCGGGATTTCTCTTTCAGCACCTTTTGTACAAGTATAACTACCTGGAATATCTGCGGGGCCGACTTCTGCGAGTTGTCCTTCCCTATCTCCTGGTGTCCATCCCGGCAGTGTTCGCCTGGACATTCCTTTATCAGAAATCGGGCATGGGTGTTCCACGGGGGCTGTACGACAATTCCTGGTGGTACATAGCCGGTTACTACTTAATCACCGGTAAGCACATGGCTCCATTATGGTTCATTCCCATGATCGCGGTCTTCTATGTGCTGTCGCCGCTTTTCAGGTTGGTCGACAGATTCCCGCTCCTGTACTTGTCCATACCGCTGTTGATGTGGGTTTCATGGGAGTTCCCGCGTCAGTGGAATCCCAACTGGCAGATGTTTCATTTCCTGTCCATTTAAGTCATCGGTATGTGCGCCAGTCGTTACAAAGAGCTTGTCCTCGACTATTCCTATCGGTGCAGATACTTTTTGCTCGCTGCATTCCTGGGGCTTGTTATCTACGAAATGCTGCTGACGAATGGGTACCAGACGTTCTACACCTATATGAACAAGTTCTTCCTGACATTCTTCCTGATATCAGTTTTCGCGCATTCCCCAGATAAACCATATCGGTGGTTAATCTGGTATGTGGGGTTCAACTTCAGTGTATTTTTCCTGCATACCTATGTAAATGCAGGAATGAAAATCATCTTTACCGGTGCACCGGCCCAACCCCTACCGATTGTCGGAAACCTGGTCTACCAAATAATCTATTTTTCTATTGTGGTGGGGCTATCAATTGCAATTACATTCCTGATCAGAAAGATTGCAGGAAAGTACAGCAAATACCTGATTGGATCCTGAAAAGAGACTCCAGTATCGAACTATAGGAAGATTAACCGATATGTGGCATGTTGAAAACCTACGCAAAAAAACGGGACGGAGGGACTAAAAAAGAGGCCAAGCGGTGTTGATTGAAATTTTGGTACATCGGTGTCAGAGCATTAATGTTTAGACTATGAGACAATACGCTCAAGAACAACTTTGTTTGAATCTGAACATTAATGCTCTGCTGTGATGAATACCTCCCACCTTTTTTGACTTTCAATAAAGAGTCATCCAAGGTGGCAGGTTCCTACACCAAATGAAGTATTCATCATGAGCAATATTACA